>OIXA01004576.1_pt1 | contig 13134 bp, 16 predicted proteins | sample 1587721 | NCBI WGS metagenome assembly OIXA01 (sample SAMEA3888900, study PRJEB22519) | human gut metagenome | biome: human gut; feature: human-associated habitat; material: faeces | place: Denmark | collected 2013 | reverse complement strand
GTTTACATATAAGAAATATCCTATACGTTACAAAGCATGTATCTCTTTACTAACCAGCTTTCTTTATGCCTGTTCAGATGAACTTCATCAGTTCTTTGTAGGAGGGCGCAGTGCAAGTTTTAAAGATGTTCTCATAGATTCCACAGGTGCATTTATTGGAATACTTCTTATAATTATCATTTATATCATAATCAAAAAGGCACAGCATTATTAGCTGTGTCTTTCATTTGGCTTGAATTCTATATAGTCATAAGAATCTTCATCTGTATAATGCCACCATTCTCCCTCATATGCTATGAAGCCATATTTTTCCATTGTCTCTTCTAGCAATAGAACATGTTTAAGAGTACTTCCTGCTAACCATGAATAATCTCTACTTGCCTTACTAGTAAAATCATCAAACTCTGTAGGCATCGCTATTTCACTTCCATCACTCTTTACAAGAGTCACATCAACTACATTTCCAAAATTATGTGTCTTGGGACCATATGTCGGATCAGCAACAAACTCATCATCATGAATAAGTTTCCAGAAGTATTGTTGTGCAGTGAATGGTCTATAAGCATCCCAGATTTTTAAGCTATAACCTATTTCTTTTAACTCTTCCTGAACCTTCTTGAGTTTAAGTGTAGTACCTAGCCTTAAATACGCTTCATCAAAATCATAAACTTTAGTATGTGTAAAATTACGTTCTGTTGCATAACGTAGTTCCACATATATATCAGGAATATAATCCTTCACTCTCACATAATCACTCTTCATAACATCTCCAAAAGAAAATCCAGGGAATAACCCTGGATATTAGTAATTGTTTTTGACATGAATACGTGTAATAGCCTTCTTTAACGCAATTTCAGCACGCTGATAATCTACATCTGGATTCTTTGATCTTAATCTCTCTTCAGCTCTTGCTTTTGCTTCTTCAGCTCTGCGTAAGTCGATTTCTTCTGGTGATTCAATATCATTCACAATAAGTGTAACAGTATTATCACCATCTACATAAACAAATCCACCACCAACAGCGAATTCATATCTGTCTTTATCAATCCTATAATTCATTTCGGCGATTTCCACACCACTCGCCAATGGCATATGGTGAGCAAGTATACCCATCTGACCATCAGTTGTTCTGATGTTCAGAATATCTACGTCTACATCCCTGTAGGTACCTTTAGGAGAGACGATATGTAAATGAAATTTACTCACTTAAAGTTTCAGCTTTCTTTACTGCTTCTTCAATAGTACCTACATTATGGAAAGCCTGCTCTGGTAAATCGTCATATTTGCCTTCTAGAATTTCTTTAAATCCTTTTACTGTATCATCAACATGTACATACTTACCATCTAAACCTGTGAACTGTTCAGCTACAGTAAATGGCTGTGATAAGAAGTTTCTAATTCTTCTTGCACGTGCAACGATAAGTTTATCTTCTTCACTCAATTCATCCATACCAAGAATTGCGATAATATCCTGTAATTCCTGATATTTCTGTAACATCTGAGTTACTCCATGAGCCACTTCATAATGTTCTTTACCAACAACGTTTGGATCAAGACCTCTAGAAGAAGAGTTTAGTGGATCTACTGCAGGGTAAATACCTAATGCTGCAATACTACGATCAAGTACAACTCTTGCATCAAGGTGTGTGAATGTAGTTGCTGGAGCAGGGTCAGTCATATCATCGGCAGGTACATAAACGGCCTGTACCGATGTAATAGAACCCTGTTTAGTTGAAGTAATACGTTCCTGTAACTGACCCATTTCAGTTGCAAGAGTTGGCTGATAACCTGCCTGAGATGGAACACGTCCAAGTAGGGCAGATACTTCTGAACCAGCCTGAGTGAAACGGAAGATATTATCGATGAATAGTAAGACATCCTGTCCCTGTTCATCACGGAAATATTCCGCCATAGTAAGTGCTGATAATGCAACTCTAAGTCTTGATCCAGGTGGTTCATTCATCTGACCAAACACTAGCGTTGTCTTATCTAATACACCACTTTCTTTCATTTCATAGTACAAATCATTACCTTCACGAGAACGTTCACCAACACCGGCGAATACTGATAAACCGTTATGTTCAGTTGCGATATTGTTGATGAATTCCTGGATAAGAACTGTCTTACCTACACCGGCACCACCGAACAATCCAATCTTACCACCCTTGATGAATGGACAGATCAAGTCAACGACTTTAATACCTGTTTCAAGAATTTCAGTTTCTGTTCTCTGATCAGCAAATGTAGGTGCTGATCTATGAATTGGCATATGTTTTTCTTCAGTCAATTCATCTTTACCATCAATAGAATGTCCTAATACGTTGAACATTCTACCAAGTGTTTTATTACCTACTGGAACACTAATAGGTGCATTAGTATCCACAGCATCCATACCTCTTGTTAGACCATCAGTAGGACCCATTGCGATACATCTTACAATATCATCACCAATATGCTGAGCAACTTCTACAGTTAACTCTTCACCATGGTTATCAATTGTAATGGCTGTATTTAGATCTGGAAGATCTTTATCAGCAGCGAACTGTACATCGACAACTGGACCCTGAGCCTTGATAATCTTACCAACATTCAGAGCCATATGGCACCTCCTTCTTATTGTGCATTGGCACCAGCAACGATTTCACTCACTTCACTCGTAATCGCGCTCTGACGTGCCTGGTTGTATTTTAATAACAACTCATCTGTTAATTCATTTGCATTGTCTGTTGCGTTCTTCATAGATGTTCTTCTAGACGCATTTTCTGCAGTCACTGATTCAATCAAGTAACCATAGATAACGGCCTGTAAATACATCGGAATTAAGCTTCCAAGTACTGATTCAGGACTTGGTTCAAACAATGTATCTTTATGGAATTTCTTATCAGAGACAAGATCTTCTGCCTTAAGTGGAAGAAGAGTCACATCTCTAGGTACAAAAGTTAAATCATTCACATATTCTGTATATACAATATGAATAGACTTAATTTCTTTTTTCTTATAGCCTTCTAGAAGTGACGCAACTAATCTCACAACACTTCTAAAATCAAGGGTCGTATTAAGGTCTACATAAGTACCATCTACTTCACCTTTAAAATGTTTCTTAAACTGATTTAAGCCTTTATTACCAATCGCAATAATCTTCTTGGCATCATTCACTGATGCTTCAACCTGCTTAAAGATATTAGAGTTATATCCACCGCATAATCCTAAAGTAGAAGTGATAACGATATAAACATCTTCACCCTTATCATTTAATACTAAATAAGGAGAATCAATATCATTTCCTGCAGAAGATAAGATCTGTGCACAAGTATTCTTTACCTGTGTATAATAAGGCTTCATGTCATTCAACTGATTTCTAGTCTTAGAAAGCTTAGAGCTAGCAACAAGTTCCATAGCTCTTGTGATTTTCTTAGTAGATTCAATTGATTTGATACGACGCTTGATGGCTTGCATCTGCCCAGCCATAATTAAGCCTCAGCTTTCTGTAAGTTTTCGAACTGAGTTGTATAAGCCTTAACAGCTTCCTTCAACTTAGCAGTTAATTCATCAGATAATACTTTCTTTTCTCTGATTTCATCAAGAAGATCACTATGTGCAACAGCAAACTTCTCTACTAAACCATCCATGTATTCCTGTACCTTTTCCACTTTAACATTCTTAACGAATCCATTTTCAAGTGCAAATAGAGTAATGATCTGATCAATAACATCTCTTGGTGCATACTGTGCCTGTTTTAATACTTCACGTACACGTTCACCATGTTCAATCGCATTCTTAGTTGCTGCATCTAAGTCAGAACCAAACTGTGCGAATGACTGCATTTCTTCATACTGTGCTAATTCATACTTCAAGTTTCTAGAAACCTGCTTCATAGCCTTGATCTGTGCTGTAGAACCTACACGTGATACAGATAAACCTGTATCAATAGCAGGTCTGAAACCAGCATTGAATAATTCCTGCTGTAAGAAGATCTGACCATCAGTAATAGAAATAACGTTAGTAGGGATATATGCTGAGATATCCCCTGCCTGTGTTTCAATGATTGGAAGGGCAGTGATAGAACCTCCGCCATTTTCTTCATTTAAACGACAAGATCTTTCTAATAGTCTTGAATGTAAGTAGAATACATCACCTGGATAAGCTTCACGTCCTGGTGGTCTCTTTAATAATAGAGACACTGTACGATAAGCTACGGCATGCTTACTTAAATCATCATAAACGATTAATACATCCTTACCCTGGTCAAGCCATTCTTCAGCAATAGCACAACCTGCATAAGGAGCAATATACTGAACTGGAGCAAGTTCAGAAGCTGATGCAGAAACAACAACAGTATAATCCATTGCGCCTGCCTTCTTTAATTTTTCAACAACCTGTGCAACTGTAGAGTTCTTCTGACCAATTGCAACATAGATACAATACATATCCTGACCTTTCTGGTTGATGATTGTATCAACAGCGATAGCTGTTTTACCAGTCTGTCTGTCACCGATGATTAACTCACGCTGACCTCTACCAACTGGAATAATTGCATCAATAGAAGTGATACCAGTCTGTACTGGCTGATCTACTGATTTTCTTGTCATAACACCAGGAGCTACTCTTTCGATTGGTCTAGTCTTTGTAGTGATAATTTCACCCTGACCATCAATAGGCTGTCCTAAAGGGTTAACGACACGACCAAGCATTGCATCACCTACAGGTACTTCAATGATCTTACCTGTACGTCTTACTTCGTCGCCTTCTTTAATTTCGTCCGCATTACCTAATTAAGTAACACCAACACTATCTTCATCTAGGTTCATGACCATACCATAAACATCACCTGGGAAAAGGATTAATTCACCTAGCATTGCATTGTCTAAACCATGAACAACACTGACACCGTCACCAACAGTCATAACTGTTCCGACGTCTTTCTGTTCCATGACATCATCATAATGCTTAATCTGCTCTTTGATTAAAGCACTGATTTCATCGGGTCTTAATGCCACTTGCGTCACCTACTTTCTCAACAGCTCAGTCTTGAGCTTGCTGACTTTGTTCTTTAATGAGCCATCATAGACACGGTTCTCAATCTGAACCTTAACACCACCAATAAGTGTCTTATCTTCAACAGTTCTTAAAGTAATTGTTTTGTTTTCTTTCTGAGAAATCGCTTCTTCAATTGTCTTAACCTGTTCATCGCTTAATGCGAAAGGTGTGAAGATAACGCCTTCCTCGATACCAAGATGCTTATTACTCATCTTAATAAAGCTTTTTGTAATAGGCGCAATATATCTTGTTCTTCTTTTCTTTACAAGCAGTTTAAGAAAATTCAATACATAATGATTTACTGAAGTGCCAAAACCTTTATCGAGTAATGCACACTTTGCTTCATCATCTACAAGCACATGAGAGAAGAATTTTTCAAATTCTGGATTACTTTCTAAAACTGTATCAACTAGTTTCATATCTGCTAGATAATCTTCTAGCGCATGATCTTCTAACGCTAACTGATATAAGCTTTCAGCATAACGTTCTGCAACATTTGCATCCATTAGTTAACAACCTGTTTTACGAAATCATCTACTAAAGCTTTATTGGCTTCAGTATTCATATTCTGATCCATGACTTTAGTAGCCACTTCAACAGCAACATCCACAATTTCTTTCTTCATTTCATCCTGTGCTGCAAGCTTTTCAGATTCAATTTCATGGCGAGCCTGTTCAATCTTTTCTTGAGCCTGCTTGTTAGCTTCATCCATGATTTTACTCTTAGCCTTTATGGCATCTTCCTTAGCCTGATCTATGATTTCTTTATACTGTTTTGCAGCTTCTTTAGCCTGCTTTTCACTTTCTAGAAGATATTCAGATGCTTTTTCATTCTTAGCCTTCGCATCATTGATATTACCTTCTATAAAATCAGCTCTCTTCTGGAAGAATTCTAATACATAATTCCATAAATATTTCTTGAACAGAAGAAGCATGATTGCAGTGGAACATAACTGAACAATCATAGTGGTAGGGTTTGGAAATAACTTTGCGGCTATATCTGGCATAGTTTTTTCCTCCTTAAACTATTTTTTATTTGAATACGAATAATAAGATGAAAGAAATAAGTAAACCATAGAGGGCTACTGTTTCTGTTAAGGCGATACCTAAGATCATAGTAGTACGGATCTTGCTTTCAGCCTCAGGATTTCTTCCAATTGCAGATACTGCATGAGCGGCAACTAAACCTTCACCAATACCTGTACCTAAACCTGCAAGTACTGCAATACCAGCAGCGATTGCAATTAAACCTCTTGTCATAATCAATTTCCTCCTATTGACATTTTTTCATTTATTCTTCATCTGGATTTTCATTAGAAATCAGAATTGAAGATAGTGTAACGAATACCAGTGCTTGTACACATCCAGAGAATACATCGAAATAACAATGTAATAGTGGTGCTACCACTGGTCCTAAAAAGTTGAATGGAATCAACTTGTAACTTAAGAATGATGTTGCCTGATATACTAAGGCCATAATAAATGTACCACTCAATAAGTTACAGAAAATACGCATTGATATAGAAATCAATGGTGAAACCAAACCAAATAGGTTTGTTGGGGGAATCAAAGTTCCCTTAATATAACTGCCAACACCCTGATACTTAATCGCATTGATCTGAATTAATACCCATGTAATTAATGTTAAGGATAACGTGATTGAGTAGTTAGTAGTTGGCGCATCAAAACCTGTTAATCCAAATAAGTTAGATACCAACAGCCATGCAAATAACATAGAGAAATAAGGATAGTAGTTCTTCGCATATTTCTTAGGCATGATTGTTCCCATGTAGTCATAAACCATCTTAATGGCGGTTTCAACAAGAAGGACCACACCTTTTGGTCTCTTAGTTGGATCTGCTTCTCTTATTTTTTTACCTGCATAAACAAAGAAAACAGAAAGTATCACAGTCACAATCAATGATGATATCAGTTCTGGCTGAATAGTGATTTTCATTATCTCATACGCCTCCTTTCTCCATATGCATGTATATAAATAGAAATCTTTACTACTAGATAGCCCAGAAATACAGTATACATATTTACTATTTCTGGAAAGAATCCAGCTATCGCAAAACCAGCGGCAAAAATAAACAATTTAGCCATAAATAACATAACCGCAATTGTCTTACCTGCAGTCTGGATAGAAAGTATTGCATCAGTCATCTTCATATTGATCTGTAAAATTAATAAATCAATAAGATAACCTAATACAAATCCTAAGCAGTAGCTGATTGAATGAAGAATGATGGAAAGTATAACCGCAAGAATCAATCCTGCAAGAAATACTTTAACAGAAGTTCTTCTTACTTCATATTCATCAAATCCCATTAATTAGTACCAAACAAGCGGTCTCCCGCATCTCCTAAACCTGGTACAATATATCCCTTATCATTTAGTTTTTCATCTAATGCAGCTAAAGTAAGCTTTACATCTGGATGATGTTCTTCAATGTATTTCACACCTTCAGGTGCACCCACAAGACAGACAAGTTCAATATCCTTCGCACCACGATCTTTAATATTCTGGATAGCCATATCCGCTGAACCACCAGTAGCAAGCATAGGATCAAGAACAATAACCTTTGCGCTCTCTAATCCCATAGGAAATTTAGCATAATATTCATGAGGAATCAATGTTTCTTCATCTCTATACATACCAATATGACCTACTTTCGCAGTTGGAATGATTCTTCTGAAGCCATCCACAAGACCCACACCTGCACGTAAGATAGGTACAAGAATAATATCTCTATCTAGTTCATAACCAGTTGTCTTACAAATAGGTGTTTCAATTTCCTTTTCTTTTAAAGGATAATCTTTTGTGACTTCATAAGCCATCAGCATTGCGATTTCATCAAGGTTCTGCTTGAAAATATAGTTTGATGTCTTTTCTTCTCTCATAATTGAGAGTTTGTGTTTAATTAATGCATGATTGAGTACTTTAACCATCTTATGGCCTCCTAGTATTTAATATCGTCATACATAGTCACTTTATCAGTTAACTTCTTTACTCTCGCAAGACATTCATTCTTTACTTCATCAGTTTCTTCATTCTTTAAACGATAGGCAATAATCTTTCCAACTTCTCTGAAGTCATCTTCCTTGAATCCTTTTGTGGTCATTGCTGGTGTACCAACACGGATTCCAGAAGCCTTGAAAGGTTTTTCTGTATCGAAAGGAATTGCATTCTTATTAGCTGTAATATTGATTTCATCAAGTAATCTCTGAGCCTTCTTACCTGTAATACCACAGCTGCTCTTTACATCAATAAGTAATAGGTGATTATCAGTACCACCAGTTACAAGACGGAATCCTTCTTCCTTTAAAGATTCTTCTAAAGCTTTCGCATTCTTAATGACTTGATGACTATATTCCTTGAATTCAGGCTGTAATGCTTCATAGAAGCAAGCTGCTTTAGCGGCAATAATATGCATAAGAGGTCCACCCTGCATGCCAGGGAAAACAGCTCTATCAATATCTTTTGCATACTTTTCCTTACACATGATAACACCACCTCTAGGACCTCTTAAAGTCTTATGAGTTGTAGTAGTTACGATATCTGCATAAGGGAATGGAGATGGATGATCTCCTGCAGCAACTAAACCAGCGATATGTGCTATATCTACCATAAAGATAGCGCCAACACTATGTGCTACTTCAGCCATGAATTTGAAATCAATAGTTCTTGCATAAGCACTTGCCCCTGCAACAACTAATTTAGGTTTGATTTCTTCACATAATCTCTTATATTCATCATAATCGATTCTTTCTGTTTCCTTATCAACACCATAAGCATGGAATTCATAAGTCTTACCAGAGTAGTTTAATGGATGTCCATGAGTTAAATGCCCACCATCATTTAAAGACATACCTAGTACTTTATCACCTGGCTGTAATAAAGCAAAATAAACAGCTGTATTCGCTTGTGCACCAGAATGAGGCTGAACATTTGCATACTCACAGCCAAATAACTTCTTAAGTCTTTCCTGTGCCAATGTTTCTACTTCATCCACAAACTGACATCCACCATAATATCTCTTAGCTGGATATCCTTCAGCATATTTATTTGTTAGAACTGAGCCCGCAAGCTCCATAATTTCTTTAGATACAAAGTTTTCGGAAGCAATCAATTCAATATTGTTTCTTTGTCTATTCAATTCTCGCTCAACGCTCGCAAATACTTCTGTATCTCTCATAATACTTACTCCTTTTCTAAAGCCATCATTTTTTCAATTCTCTTAACATGTCTTCCACCTTCAAAATCAGTATGAAGCCATGCATTAAGAATCTCAACAGCAAGTCCTTCTCCAATAACTCTCTGTCCCATTGCAATCATGTTAGTATCATTATGAGCTCTTGTCGCTTTCGCACTAAATACATCATGACATAATGCGCAGCGGATACCATCTACCTTATTACATGTAATTGATACACCAATGCCTGTTCCACAAACAACGACACCTTTCTCACATTCTCCTGATGCAACAGCTTTAGCTGCCTTAGATGCATAATCAGGATAATCACAAGAGTCTTCAGTATAAGTACCATAGTCTACAACTTCATAACCTTGTTTCTTCATTTCATCAATAAGAACATTCTTTAAACGTAATCCACCATGATCACAAGCGACTGCAATTTTCATAATATACCTCCTCGATTTCTTCTTTGGTAATTAAACCTTCTCTTAGTATTCTCACATCACCTTGACTTAAATCCACGACTGTAGATGCAGTTGCCGAAGCAGTCTGTCCTCTGACAACCATATCAATCTGTCCATCAAGCTGTGCAAGTACTTCTTTTTCGTTTGTCGTATTCCCTTGACCAGATAAATTAGCACTTGTTACTGATAAAGGCCCTGTCTGATCAATGAGTGACAAAACGAAAGAACTGTCTGGGATTCTAATACCTATTGTATCTTTTCCACTAACATGTCTCGAATCCACACTATCCAGTCTTTTTAATACGATTGTCATTCTACCTGGCATAAACTTATCAATCACTCTCTGGGTACCCTCGTCTACTAAGCCATACTTCTTTACATCATCTTTTTCTGACAACATAAGAGTCACTGCTTTATTCGGGTTACGTTTCTTGATTTCCATAATTCTATCAAGACCCTTCAAATCATCGAATAAGCAGGCAACGCCATAAACAGTTTCCGTAGGAAATGCAACAATCTTCCCATCTCTTACTGCACTCACTAATAAATCCATCTGTTCTGGTCCTATAACCTGTGTCATTAAAATCACCTCATATCGGTTATTATTCTAACACAAAAACTTTCTTAAAAACATATATTTATCGCTTTATAAGATACCCTTTTCTATTTACAAATTCATATATCTGTCAATTATTTATTCAAACTTAATTGTTTGTACATGAATTCTTCTTAAATTATCTTATATAATGAATAAAAGGAGGCATTTTGTCGTGAAAAAGAATGTAATTATTGGTACAATAGGCGCAGCCGCTGCGGCATCTGCCACTTATCTTGCAGCAGGGCGCATTGCGATAGAAAAAGTATGTACAAGACGCAAAAAAGAAAAAGTAGGATTAAAACATCCAATGAGTGAAGATGATAAACAATGGCTAGATCATCAGACATTTATTGATATGGAAATCACTTCTTATGATGGATTAAAGCTAGAAGGGCAGTTCCTTCCTTATCCCGATTCTAATAAATTAGTGATCTGTGTTCATGGATTCCATTCTTACCATTATCGTGAGTTTGCATATTATATTCGTTTCTATCATGAACTTGGTTATAATATCCTTCTTCCAGATAATAGAGCACATGGACAGTCAGAAGGACATTATATTGGTTTTGGATGGCTGGACCGTTTAGATATATTAGAATGGATTAAAAAAATGGAAGAGTACTTCCATAATGAACCTATGAGCATTGTCTTACATGGTATATCCATGGGTGGGGCAACAGTCCTCATGGTAAGTGGTGAAGAATTATCTGATAATGTGAAAGCTATTGTCGCTGATTGCAGCTATACAAGTGCTTATGATGAATTCAAATACTACTTAAAGAATAAAGGATGTCCACCATTCTTATTACTTCCTAGTGCTACATTATTATCAAAAAAGACAGTAGGGTATAACTTCAAACAGGCCAGTGCAGTCAATCAAGTCAAGAAGTCTAAAACACCTACATTATTTATACATGGTAACCAGGATCACTTTGTGCCTACTTACATGGCATTAGAACTCTATAATGCTTGTCAGGCAGAAAAGAAATTACTTATTGTGAATGATGCCGCACATGGTGAATCTTATCATAAAGAGAAGAAACTTGTTCAAAGCAATATTACTCATTTCTTAGAGAAATATGTAGACTAATAGACCGAGCAATTGCTCGGTCTATTATCATTTCTTCGCATTTCTTATTTTTCTTTCAAAAATAAGCACAACTTCATCACTTGTACTATTGCTTCCTACACCAACACCTACAATAGCACCACCTACCATATTACTGCCTATTTCATTTGTGAAAGCTGTCTTTAGTCTCCAGCCCTGTACACTATATCTTATTAATATCTTCTTTAAATTATTTGTATCTGTCCTACCATGAGAATCATGAACAGTAACTACATCATATTCATAAAGATTATTACATTCTAAAATAGAATCTAAGTTATAATCGTTATTCTTTTCTTCTAATAATTCTGTGAACTTTTCTTCCGTCATCGAATCATTAGAAGTATTTTTTTCTATGATGTGATCTAGTTTTGAATTGATTTCTTTTTGTTTATCCATACTTTGACGTTGTTTATAATACTTATCAAAATATGCATGAATTCCTTCTTTGACTTCTTGAGAAAAATGACCTTTATCTAACTGTTGATCAATTGCCTGAATAGCTTCATCTAGCTGCTTTGTAGAAAGATGAGTACTTTTCAGTTTAGTAGATGTAATTGTGAGATTAGGTACTTGTTGTAAGCAGGTGTTACATAGACATACTTCTCCAAAACTATTTCTATCTGGAATAGTAGTAAAAACCTGCCCACAATGACTACATTTCATTTGTTTTTACATATAATTTTCCTCTCGTGAACTACCCATTACCTAAAGGTAATGGGCTTCTTGCATCAACAACCTTATACAATATATTATAATTATATTCATAAGATATTTGAACTGTAATAAAAAATATTGTGAAAATTCAACAATAAAAGCTATTACTTATTGAAAACCTGCCTCAAAGAAGTAGGTTTCCAAAGTATCATTGTGTTTTATTTCTTAACTGTATTATGTCAAATATAAGCGTAATGCCTACTACTAATACTGTACTAACTATACATACTATCATTGTTTCATTCATTACTAAATTAGCAATCATAACACCAATAGCAAGCGTAATTTTTTTCATATACAATGCGAATTAAATCTTTCTTTTTCATAATTTTTCACTTCCACTTCTATGCATAATGAGTGATTAACTTTCTAATATGTAAAATACTTCATAACTTTTTTTACTCTGCTATTATTTACTACCTTGAACATTTCTTATCCTCCTTTCTCTTATGTGATATCGTATATTTACAATATATTACTTAATTTGTTACATTCAAAAAAATAGGATTTAAATACACTTTTTGCGAATAAAACACAAGTTCTAACCAACTTAGAATAATAGATTAATTACAATTCAAACACTACTGTAGCAACTATTATGCTTTTCCGTTTTTATTCAAAAGATAGGATTTATGATACATCCTCTAACTTAAAATGAATATCATTATTTTCAGTTTGGACTATTAAACGCTTTTTTTCTGTATCATTATTTAAGTTAAATGTAAATTCTATTTCATTGTCTGTGATCTTTATAATTTTTTAATTTTTATTTAATGTTGTCCCGATTTCAGGGGCTATCCCTATCCTATAGTATTGCTTACCAATAATAACCCCTATACCATGTCTTTCTATTAACTCTTTATCTTGATATAGATAAGCCATAGAAATCAGGCCATTACTTTCTTTGATGTCCACATATTTTGTAGCTGTTCCAATTTCAAGTAACTCACTATACTTTTCTAATTCTTTAGTTTTTTTATTTAACTGCACTATAGTTGTAGCTTTATTTTTGT
>OIXA01004570.1_pt1 | contig 13143 bp, 13 predicted proteins | sample 1587721 | NCBI WGS metagenome assembly OIXA01 (sample SAMEA3888900, study PRJEB22519) | human gut metagenome | biome: human gut; feature: human-associated habitat; material: faeces | place: Denmark | collected 2013 | reverse complement strand
GCCGGGCATCCCAGCCCATCCATGAGAGCATGCACATCACATTCCCGCAGGTCCCTCCGACTTCCTCCATTACCACGTTGTCCGTAAAGGGCCTCAGTTGCGGCCACTCGGGGTAATCGCGTTTGACTATGATGTCCAGATTGAATATTCCGGTTCCTATAACAGTCTTTTCCATATGCTATGCCATTTCTTTATTGATTTTAATGAAGCAGTCGTAGCCCTGTTGGGAATCTCGTTAATCGCATCCCTGCTTCCCGCCAAAAGGACGGTTGTTGTGGTTATTGCTTCACTCATTATGAATCTTAGAACGGGAGATCATCATCAGGATCGGAAATCTTTTGGGACGACGAATCATTCTCTGTCTTCTTTTCAATAATCCTTCGCCCGGTTTTGTCTATATATATCCAAGACCTCGCAAAAGCAAAACGATCCTGCGTGTCATTCTCATTTACCCGAGCCTTCCCTTCTTGAAAATGCATAGTGCTCACATATTGGCACGGAATCACCTCCCGTCCGGTATTGTCCACAAATCCCCATTTCTTATTGCGCTCCACTTCTGCTAGACCTTCGTGAAAATTATGCACGGAATCATAAATGCACGGAACCACTTCGCGTCCGGTACTGTCCACAAATCCCCATTTCTCATTGTGCTTTATCCAAGCAAAGCCTTCGTGAAAATCTCCACCGTAATCATAAATGCACGGAACCACTTCGCGTCCGGTATTATCGACAAATCCCCATTTCTCATTGTGCTTTATCCAAGCAAAGCCTTCGTGAAAATCTTCTACTTCATCATAAATGCACGGAATTACCTCTCGTCCGGTATTGTCCACAAATCCCCATTTCTCATTGCACTTTATCCCAGCAAAGCCTTCGCTAAAATCGCCTGCTGAATCAAAAATGCACGGAATCACCACAATGCCTTTCTTGTCAATAAAACCCCATTTGCCACATTTATAAAACGTTGCCAATCCCTCATGGAAGTATTCGTCATCGGGAATATATGTGAGTTCATCTATCCAGTCTGTTTTCAACTCTTTCATTTGGTTTACTAACTCCTCATACCTTGAACGTTCAAATATTCCTTCCTCTGGTATGTCCCAACTTTCCCAACTCCTTTGTGTATTACAAGTGAAGGTTCCATCAGGGAATAACTCCCATCTACTGTAGGAATAATGAGTCTCATCCCCAATTTCATAGGCCTCCGTTTTTTCAAAGAAATACCCTACCTCTTCTGCCCCTCTTGTTATGGGACCAGAGTTGTATTCATATGAATCATCCATAATTCTTAGTTATTTATTTGATTAGTAATCTATTTTCTTCAATAGCGCTTCTAATTCGCGCACCACTTTTTCCATGGCGCGTGCTCTGCCTTCCGCCATAGAAATGTGTTCAACATACTCATCATCCTCAAACTCGCAATCAAACTCATCTTCCTCCCGATTGGCAATTTCCTTGTCTTCTTCAATCAATGCTTTCAGGTGCGGAACGTAATAATCTTTCAGATAAACGATGAAATTGTCTTTTGTTATGGTGTCCCCGGGGACATCTATAACTCCATATATATCATCGCCACAGATTATATCTCCCAATCGGCAGGCGATGACGTCTTTTCCTTCAATGTTGGTTTTGAAAAATGAATGTCCGTCCTCGTCAATTTCAATTGAACGCAGAACGTAATTATTTCCACCTTCTGTGTATTTTATCGCGACGCCCCCGTGATCATGATAATCCAGATTAATAAAGTCCGACACCTTTATCGCGTGGAGTCCATTTTCATCGGTCAAATACAAATAATCACAGCCATCTTTACAGTCCTCGTCATGGTGATAATCACTTAATGGATAGACTTCGTCATTCTCGTCCAGACAAACAATTCTTAGGTCCTGGCAGTCGCCGAATCTATCATTCATTTCTTCCATCAAATAGCCCAGACTATGGAGTCGAATATCCTTAAAACCGGATCCTACGCAGATTTCATCGTCATAATTCAAAACAATCACTGAACTCTCATCGGATTCAAAGTCTTCATCCCAGTATTCATTGTGCTCAAGGTTTACAAGTCTCCAACCATCTTGAGCAACAATTTTCTGCTTAGAATCAAATGATTTGAGTTCTTTTATAAGCTGCTTTACCGTAAGAGCATCATCTTCATCCAAGGAGCTCGCCAAAAGAAGAATGCCAAGTTTTTTCAAGAATCGAACGCCGGAAACATAGTTATCATTGCAAAAATCATAACATGGGAATGTAAGTACTTCATCAGGATAATTCTTAGCAATTGTTTCCAGGTCTTTTACTACCTGGCCTACCGTCGTTTCTATATTGCCTATAAATCTCATTTGTTGATTATTGTTTAATTGTTTGTGGATTGTATATCAGATTAGTGGTCGAATATCTTCTAATGACGCTAACATATCTTATCCTCTGGAAGATTCGAATAAACCTCATCTTCGCAGGGGCATCCGTCGAAGGCGTCGAAACTGACTTGTTTGATGCTCTTTGGAAGAGTTGCGCCGGCAAACGAAGTGCACCCCTTGAAGACGCCTCCTGATCCCACGGCTGCTTTTGCTCATTAAACCATGCCAGGCATTCATCCTCGCTGATTTCAACCTCGGGGTGTTTGCTATGATAGTGTTCCCAATCAACGCCATAGTGGTCCGGATACAAATGGGCCAAACTCTTCAGTGACGCATTCATCATCTTGACGATGCTCTCACGGGAACCCTTCACCGTGACGCGGAATAAATCACCTTCTACGCTCATAACTACAATTTATTTTGTAACCGGACGGATTGAAAAGCCCCAACAGCGGTCATCATAGCAACCAAGCTTCAGTAAAGGATTGTTACTCTCAAACAATGCCTTGGCTTTCCACGGGCTATCTGTATCTAAAGAAGATGACCAATATCTGGCAACTGCATCCATACATTGGCTCTCGTCACTTTCTTTCCATCCGGCAGCTGGAAGGAAAATACTGTTGCCCGTGCTGCCTGTGACCAGATAGCCTTTTTTGCCGTTGACGTCAGTCCATGTCCAAGTACATTCTCTGCTCAGTTCTTGCCATTCCTCAATCGTAGGAGTTCTCAACTTGCCGAGGCTGGCGGTCGCCGCATCATCTTCGGATTCCAACTTTTTTAGATTGTCTGCCTTACCATAAGAACTCTTTGTACAGTACTTGATCAAGTTGTACTTTTCTTCTTTACACAACTCATAAGTGGCCCAATCGTAACAACTTTTAGGTGCAACTTCTCCCCAAGCAAAGTAGTCACCGGTCTCCTCTGGCGCGGTGGCACCCAGATTACATCTGGCCCATTTCACTGAGAGACCCAGATCTACGTATTCCTCAGGAGACAGTTTCGGCTCCGCGGGTTTAGACTTCGGGGCCGATTTAGGCTTTGGCGATGATTTGTGTTTCTCGGGTTTCGGCTTGGGAGATTTCGTTTTCACTACGGGATCCGAAGTCTTAGCCGAAGCCTTAGCGAGTTCAACAGTCGCACCTGCGTCCTCCAGGATGGCGCCGATCTTCATCGCCGCCTTTGCGGAAATGCCTTCACGTATTACTGACGGCATTTTCTGGAGGATGTTGAACGCCGCTTCTTCATCGATGCCTTCAATGCTGGAAAGAACGGTCATCATCTTTATGATGGAACCCTCGTATGAAACCAATTTGAGGATCAAATCGCCCTTGTCTGTCGCCTCCTCCTTCTCCTTGATTTCGCTGATCGCCTGGAGGACGGATGACTTCAGTTTATCATCGTTTATCTCCTCCTTATCTTCCTCGTCCTCATCCCAGTCCTCATCATCTTCATCATCATGATCGTCGCCAAATTCACCGAGCAGCCGATCCAGATCATATTCACTAATAAGCAGGCCGCACACATATCTGGGATTTTTGAACAAGCCATTGCTCTCGCAGGTGAGGACAACAATCTGATCGTCAAAGGCGCCGTCAGGTTCAAAGAACCAGGCCATTACCGGACCGACATAGCCATCGGCCTCAATTACAAACGCTGATTTGAACCGGAAAGCCGTGCCATAATCGTTTGCAAGCGCTTTGTACAGTTCATCTCCGCTCCAGATTTGAATGTCGTCGGCTTTCTTCTCTGCCTTTTCAATGGAAAAACCGGACTCACCGAACACGTATTCTGCCAATTTTCCCAATTCTGCCATCAGGGTTTTGTTGGACTTGATAGCCGCACCATTGAGGATATCCTCGAATAAAATGAGTTTTTGAGCCATATATGAAGTATTTAATAATTCTTTAATCAGTCCATTCTCAGAGCATCGGTAATTTCTTGACCTCTTCCTCGCACGGGCAGCCTTCGAAGGCATTCTTGGCAATAACCTTAAGGGGTTTATTCTTAAAAACCACATCTATGAGAGATGTGCATCCTGCGAATGCACGATTCCGGATCAAAAGGCTTCCGCTACTCGAAATCTCAACGCTGGCAAGGCATTTACAGCCCCCGAATGCGAGACTGCGAATCCCCCGAACGGAATCCGGGATAGTAACGCTGATGAGTTTTGAACAGTTCAAGAACGCTTCTTCCTTGATGTACATTGTCCCGGCGGGAATATCCGCATGGCCGTTCTCATCGATGGGGTACGGGATGCCTTCTCCGTCTCCCACTTTATCTCTGAATTGAATGAACTCGTCAATTGTCATAAGACGCTCAAGTGCTGCCAGGAAGCGTTCCTTTCCGTCATCCTCGAAGGCCCCGTTGTCCGTGTAATAATCTTCCAGGTTCACCCTTTCGCCGTCCTTGGTAAAGGAGTTCATCTGCTGGATGTCGTCCTCGATGCCCTCTATGCCGTCAAAGAGCATCAAACCATCAAATAATACCTTGCCGGGCACTATCTCTTCCGGGAGTTTCTCCACCACCTCCACAGGGTTGCCACTGATGTTGGATAAGAATATCTTGTCCTGGATGATTTCATGAATTCTTTTCCCGAATTCTTCCTGTGTAATACTCATATGTCTATTTGTGGCGGTTTGAAAAGAAAAGGTTGTCGATGCACACATAAAGGAGAAGCCCGAGGAAGATAATCCACAGGATACTCTCCCATACGGGAGATGAGTGTTTCACCAGCGCGGCGATATTATAGTAAAGCCCGTAGGCTGTCAGTGGAATACAAAGAAGGAAGGTGACACCTTTAAGGATGCGTTCCCAATTCCTGAACTTTCCCTTCCAGACCTCCTTCCAGGACGGGCGGTCCGATTCTTTCCCGGTCTGTCCGCCCTGAGGCTCTTCCTCATACTCTCCTATGACGGTGACCCAGCACCCCACCGCATCATCGTCATCAGCCACTGTGAAGATGCCACCCCTGCTGTCGATGGCAAGGTACAGGCCTTCACCAGCAAAGTACACCCGGGCATCCTTCCCTTTACATTCCAGTGAGGAAATCACCTCCTCAACGGTCCAGAAGCCTTCCAGCACATCATCCACTTCTTCAACTATAATCCGAAGGTCTCCGTCTTTGTCATTCCCCATGCCAACGACACCGAAAGTCCGTTCGTCATCCTTCAGCCAGGCGACTACGCAGTCGTCCCAATGATTCTTCTTATACTTCTTCAGTTTTCCGAGGAGATCCCCCGCGGTGGTAAGGTTGATATTTTCTGTTGTCTTCATATTTTTTATTCTTTGCTTTCTTAGCAATACCTACTTTTTTCGAATCGTTACCTGTTTGCAAAGAAAATATTAAAACGGAAGATCCGGAAATGAATTGTTGTCATCCGCGGGCGCTGAAACATCTTGGGCTGTGGTTTTCCCACAGAGCAGACACATGATTTTGAAATCCCTTTCCCCAGCCTCATCAAGTGTCTTTCCCGGATTCTCGTCCAGTGTACCATTCATCGCCCTATAGGCTATTTCCATCATATAAGACCAGCGTGCTTTCATCTTCTCTTTGAATTCACGGACGTCATTTTCGGTCCACTCCGATGTGTAGGCCCCCTTTTCATTTAATTCCCAATACTCATCAAGGCAAGGATCTATCACGGCCGATTCAAGCAAAGCGTTACCGGCTTCAGAATAAGCATCGAATTGGCCACGATATTGAATTCCGTCAAAGATACTGGGCTCGCCACCGAGGTGTTTCCGCATCTGAGGAAGCATCGCTTCCCAAATACGTTTATCGACATCATCTCCCAATCCCAATTCATTGAGAGATATCATATAGAGATCCGGCCAACCGCCTCTTTTATCAGTCGCGCACATCTCCGGACCGTCCGGTCCGTCGTAAATCTTCATGCCAGGAATATCCTGGACCTTTGCGAGTTTCTTTTTTGCCATATCAGTACACTAGTTGTTATCAATTGTCAATGGCTTAATGTCCCGGATGATGACTTTTTTCAGGGAATCACATCCGGAAAAAGCATATCTGTCTATCTTGGCATTTGATGGAACGACGGCTTCCTGGAGTCCCTTGCAGCAGGAGAATGCGGATGAACAAATCGTCTCCATCGATGCAGGGAGGTGAATCCTCTTCAGGTTTCTGCAACCGCTGAATGCACCTTCCCATATTACCCTGACACCTTCCCCAAATGTAACCCCATCAAGAGACTCGCATCCTGAAAAAGACCTCTCGCCAATGAACTCAACAGTCCCGGGAATAATAGCCTTTTTAATGTTATTCTTTCCCTTGAACTCTTCGTCCTTAATCCGGGTTACGTCTTCCTTTAAAGTGAGCACACCTCTTTCATCAAGGGTATAGCGCTCTGTCTCCTCAATAAAGACGACGTTTTTCGGAGACAGTTCCTCTATCTGTGCTTTTTTCAACCTTCTTCTGGGAGAGGACACTATCTTGACGTTCTCGTCGAAAGAATAACGGCCTATATACTCCACAGATTTGGGCATGGAGACATATGTCAGGCCCTTGCAGTACGCAAAGGCATCATCCCCGATTCTTTTGATTCCGTCAGGCAGTATGATACCTTCCAGGTTATTGTAGTCCGTCATGGATACGCCCCTGCTGTTGAATGCCCCGTCCGCAATCACTGTCGTTCCTTCCCGCACTTCGATGTAAGAATGCTCCGGAAGGTCACCGTGATAGCCGTACAGGATGTGACCGAAATAGAGAACTCCCCATTTCCAGGAATTGTTTACCAGGACCGTTCTGTGCAGCGCGTGGTATCCAACTTGCTGTACGGAGGCCGGGATAGGCATATAACGGAGGTTTTCACACCACTCGAAGGCGGAATTACCTATCTTCTTCAAGTTGTTTCCCAGGTACACGTCCCTGAGACAGCCACAGTTTTCGAATGCGGAATCCTTTATTTCCACAACCGAGTCGGGCAATACAATGGAGTTCATGTTCATCCCTTGGAAAGCCGCCCTGTCAATGACGGTGACGGAGTAAGACTTGCCTTCGTATTCCACCTGCGAGGGAACAAGCACATCGCCCTCAACCTTTTCCGCGGGGCGGATGGAGGCCCAGCCACGGTCAGTTTTAATATTGTAGATGGTGCCGACATAACTGACTCCGTCTTCGCTCTTGACTTCGCACTTCACTTCCTTGCCGAAGGCGTTTTCGGCGATCTTAATATCCTCGCGTTTAGGAAACTTGATATTCTGAAGTTTATCACATCCGGAAAAAGCCCAAGGCTCGATGCGAAGAACGGACTCCGGAATAGTTATCGACTCCAGGGACTTACAAACTTGAAAAGCAGCCTCTGGTATTACCTCGAGGTCTTTAGGCAGGATAACATCCCTCAAACTGTCACACCCGCAAAAAACGGCATCTCCGAGTTCCGCTCCCTTTGGAATGCGGATTGTTTCCAAGGCGTCACAACTCATGAACGCACCATGCTTAATTTTGGAGAGCGTTTTAGGAAGGCGAAGCACGGAGAGGGAAACACAACCCCGAAACACATATTCACCGACAGTAACAAGTCCTTCTGGGATATTGATGCACTTAAGATTCCTGCAATAGGCAAACGCCTCACTCTTAATTTCATTAACGGAAGAAGGCAGCGTTACCTCCTCCAGCTGTTCGAGTCCCTTAAAGTTCTCTTTCCCCACGTATCCGATTCCATCCGCTATCACCAAGTGTCGGAACGGGGCCTTTGATTTGAACGGTACCAGGCTGCCGCTACGAAGGCTTCCTGATACGGTCAGCACACCGTCGTCGGTTATCGTGTATGTCATCACTGACCTGTCCTTCCAGGTCTTGTGACCCTTACTGATTATTTTTGACATATTAGTTCCCCTCCCTTATTAATACCACCCACCTGTTGACCTCTTCCCGCTGGCATAATCCATTATGTCCTTGCGGTCCCTTTCCATCCATTCCGGCATTGTGAGTTCCGTAAGGTTCGGGCATTTTTCAAACAAAGACATGCCATAATGCTTGATGGTGCTTGGAAGGTCAACCCTAGTCAATGACTTACAACCGTAAAATGCCTTTCCCTCAATATTTTCCACGCTGTTTCCAATTACTAACGTTGACAGGTTTTCACAATAGGAAAAAGTATTCTTTTGAATTCTATCTACGCCGTTCCCAATTATAACAGTATGAAGGTTCCTGCATCCATAAAAACTTTCCCATCCAATGAACAAAACACTGTCAGGGATGACTACCTTGGTAATGCGTGAACAGCTTTGGAATGCATGGCTTTCAATATAAACCACACCATCAGGTATGACAACCTCTCCCTCTTTACCGGTGGGACATACCTCCAGGCGCTTCATTCCTTCGCTATAGACGACACCATCAACTGATCTTAACTTATCATTATCAGGGTCAACTATGATGTTCTTCAGACTATTACACTCAAGAGGCGCATTAATAACCCCGACGGTTTTAGGAATCCGGAGTTCTTCAATTGCACAACCGGAAAAACAGTCACCATCAATACTCTTCAGGCCTTCGTTCAATTCTACCTTTTTCAGGTTGACGCAGCCTCTGAATACTCCATGGCGTAGTTCCCTGACTGTTTGAGGAAGTACAATCTTTTCAAGGCTAATGCAGTTTCTGAAGGTCTCACTATCGTATGAGGTCTGTTCGTTTAAACTGATTTCCTTGAGGCCCTCGCAGAAAGCGAATGCGTATCTGCCAACCCCACAATTCTCAGGCAAATCGATTTTTTGTATTTTAGCACATCCCCAAAAAGCTCCTTCTTCAATGGTCTTGATACCTTCGGGAAGATTAATTGTCTGTATGTTATGGCTTCCAAAGAATGCGTTCCGTGCTATTAGAGTGATAGTATCCGGCAATTTGACCTCGATCAACTCGTTGCAATCCTGAACATCACGGATTTCGGTGACGGTGTATGATTTCTTTCTAAACGAAACGGTCGGCGGTATTGTCAGGCAATCCTTGTAGTGCAAATTCTCATCCTCGGATTTTACAACCGCTACTGTGTTGAAACCATTATTGATGTAAAAAACGCCGTCTGCCTCAAATTCCACATCGTTCGCCGGATCGGTAGTTAGCGAAAACAACACCGGCAGGAAATCCTTCTCACGCTGATAGAGTTCCTCGTCAATATCCCAATGACGTTTGCCGGAATATATGACGAAATAATTACGGCCGCGTTTGACTTTTTCTTCTACCTTTGTCAACTTCCAGAACCTTAAAAGTGCGATGGTCGAATCACCCTCCCATTCGGCTTCGGCATAGCCGCCGAAAATGCTCTCGCCAATCAGAGTGCCGGCTTTATCGCGTCCCCAAAGGTCGACCATCCACTCGCCAATGTAATAGTTCTGCCGATAAAGGTCAAGTTTTCCATTGAAATACTTGTGACCCAATCCTTCGTAAATAAGGTCATCTTCCTCAAATTCTATGGTTCCTACGACCTTGGAGGTCTTGGTTGACAAGCCAATATGTACTTCCTCAATATACATTTTGCTATAAATTAAGAATTCTTTAAGATCTTCCACACACCACGAATTACTTTAGAATACTCAGATTCGTATTCATAGTAAACAACCTTGCCTATTGATACTAAATGTCCGAGTACCCTACAGGTCTTTACCGGGCCAAACTCATTGATCATTTCTTCTACGATACCGCCGATCATACCGGATTCATTCCCAATCCGTTTAGTAAAGTCTTCAAGAGCATCGGAAACATCGACTATTTCCATAGGATCCTCAAGACGAATAATCTTACGGTTTTTGTCCAGCGAATAATAGGGGGTCATTATTTCCTCTCCCAACAATTTGCTGTCACTGATGTATTCTGAATCAGAGGCTTGATATCCAAGGCCAAGGTCTTTGCCATTCCACTTGTATATGAAACGGGTATAATTGTTAGTCAGTCCGTCGAACTTGTCGATTGGTTTTGAAAGGAACTGCTTCCACAGGAAAGCTTTCAAGGAAGCGGCATAAAACCCGTCATCTTCAAAGGTCTCACTGTATTCTTCGAAGCTAATAGTAAAACGCGCATTATAATTATTCGCGTAATCATGGACTCTAGTCAGCGTGGCGAATCCCCATATCGTTGTAGATTCGTTTAGCTTAATAGATTTTTCAGCTTGAGATAACTCTCTCCAGCATTCCCGGCTGTTATCATCGTATTCCTTGTAAAAAGCTTCAATCGCCTCTATCGGGAAGATACAATCAGGTGACGAAGGAGGCAGGAATTCCACAATATCGTTAACCAAAGATGTGTAGTCCCAGCCCCAAAGATTTCCCAGATTACGATACGCATAACTTGCGGGAAGAACAACCTTCTTAAGAGCGTGACATCCTTCAAAGATGTTGTCCTCAATCTTGCAGTTGTTACTGGAGAATACGACGGTTTCCAGTGATGTGCAATATTTAAAAGCATCCTTTCCTACATATTTGACTGTCGAAGGAATCACTATCTTCTTCAAAGATCTGCAAGCGCCAAAAGCATACTCTTCAATTCTTTCGACGTTGGAAAGTTCGACTTCCTTCAGATTCCGGCAACTTCTGAATGTGCCATAAGGCAGCACCTTTAGGTTACGGGGTATTACTATCTTGTCGAAACCGTCGCATTCGTCAAACACACATCGGCCCAGTTCCGTTATGGAATCAGGTAGAATAGGAGCCTTTAGAGAATAACAGCGGGCAAATGCACTATCTTCTATTTCTACTAAAGTATCGGGAAACTGAATCGTATGAAGACCATACCACCAAAAAACCAGACGTCCTAAGGTGGTAATTCCTTCAGCTATTACAAGGTTATCTACAGGAAATCTTAATTTCAGAGGACTTCCACCATTTTCAAGTACTCCAGTACCCATGATAGTCACCACGCCGTCGTCTGAAATGGTGTATTTATACCTTTGGTTTATGACGCCCCGCTTAACTATTCTCCCTTTATTTTCAGCCATACTCTATTCCTCTTCGTCTTTAAAATACCTGCAAATGCAGTCGTCCACCAGGGTTTCCACACTCTCACCGGGGTAAAGGTTTTCGTCAAGTGAGCTGAGAACTTCAATGACATTGCCCGAAGCGAAATGCAACTCCACCATATCCTCCTCTGAAACACTGCAGGAGATATAGTATTCTACGGCGTTGCCATCGAAAAAGTACTCTATTCCTTCAACAGTGTCACAGCCGATAAGGTTTACGGGATAGGGTCTGGTCAAGATCTCCGGATTCTTTTTTGCTGCAAGAAAGCAGTCTGCGAGACCATCGGGAATACTGTCGCCTTCGTCAGTAAAGGCATTTACTTCGACTTCTTCCCCGGACTTGAAATAAATGTCCACGATAGTATCGCCGGCATTGTTTCCATAGATCATAAAGGACTCCACCCTGAATCCGTCCATGGTTATCGGCCTGCCGTCGATGGTTTTTCCGCAGATGTAATTGACGTTTTCCATTGCCTGAAAACTAAGACGTTACTCTTCAAAATAGACTCGATGGTAGAAGCAGTCCATCATTGCACCGAACTCTCCTTTATTGTGTTCGTTGGCGTACTCTTTAACTTGAGCCCATGGAATATCCTTAATCACGAGCAACACGTATTCATTGAATTTCAAAGAAGGATCTTCCTGTTTTGCCAGCTGCTTGATACTCCAGCAGTGGTCAAAGATTCTGATGTCGTTCACATTGACAACCAGCAATCCGTGATTAATCCTCCTGGCCTCAGACAGGAGCATATTCCAACACTCAGCAAAGCTGTCCAGTGGCCAATGCTTATCCACCGTTATTTCGTTGACTTTTCCTGCCGCGTCCAGCTCATCGTATTTGAGAGCCTCTTTGACCAAAGCGAGTAACTCACCTGTCTCATCATCGGCGACAATAATGCCTCTACGATTCCAGCCATAATCACCCGGAGCGCAATCACGCTTGATGTGCTCGTAAACCTCAGCCAACTGGTCTTTCCAATAATCGTCAATGCCCTTAAATCTGTCTTGTGTCATGTCGGTTTCTCAAAATAGTCGATTGTAATTGCAGCACCATCTGCGCTATTATTCACTATCTACATATGATACTTGGAAAAAACGGCATCGTTACCTTTCAAGAATGCAACAGTCACTTAACCTTTTTCTCCACGTATCCTTAATTAATGCTTTAAATTTAACAATTTTTTCTTTCTCCGCCAATATTACGCATTTGTTTTAATATCGTTACCTGCTCAGATTGGGGACTTTAGGTGATTCTTGGAGGATAATAAACCGTTTTCTTACTTATCATCGAATTCAGGATATTCAAAATGAAGAGTCATAATATCATCCTCTGTTTCCACGGAAAACTTATAACCAACCTTTTCAAAAAAAATAGGAATGTTTTCCTTAAGATCTTCATAAGTTTTTTTGTCAAAAGTAAGCTGCCTGTAAGACGAATTCCTCATATCTGCATCAATGATGACAGATTTGTAAGGACCATCAAAACAAAGTTCATACATTTTCTCACGATCATTCTTCCACATTATCCACTTGTAGGGGAACATCTTCTTGATGAACTTGGGGAGCTTGAACCAGAAAGTGATGGGCTTGCGGATGGCAAAGTGACCATACCCACCTTCACTGCGGGCATTTACAATGACACCATTATAGTGCTTCCGGAAAGCAGGATTAAATCCACCCTCAAAATAAACAGAATGAGAACTTGTATAACAATTAAGCATAAACTTGTTTTTTAAAAATTAATCATTGCAATGATTCAGCCTTCTTCCCTTCGCGAATGAAACCTTTGCTGCCGAAGTAGCTCACGCTGCTCGAGGCAT
>OIXA01004561.1_pt1 | contig 13168 bp, 10 predicted proteins | sample 1587721 | NCBI WGS metagenome assembly OIXA01 (sample SAMEA3888900, study PRJEB22519) | human gut metagenome | biome: human gut; feature: human-associated habitat; material: faeces | place: Denmark | collected 2013 | reverse complement strand
GACCCGGACCGCGAGGGCGAAGCCATCTCGTGGCATCTCAAATATCTGCTCGACCTGAACGATCAGAAGGCCAGGCGCGTGACCTTCAACGAGATCACGAAGAACGTCGTGCAGGAGAGCATCGCGCAGCCGCGCGAGATCGACCAGAACCTCGTGGACGCGCAGCAGGCGCGCCGCGTGCTCGACCGCATTGTGGGCTACGAGCTGTCCCCGCTCCTTTGGAAGAAGGTGCGCCGCGGCCTTTCCGCGGGCCGTGTGCAGTCCGTCGCCACGCGCATGGTGGACGAGCGCGAAAAGGAGATCGAGAGCTTCAAGCCCGAGGAATACTGGACGCTCGACGCGCAGCTCCTCGACGAGCGGAGCCATAAGACCTTCACCGCGCACTATTACGGCAAAAACGGCAAGAAGTTCGAGCCCTCCTCCCGCGAGGAGATCGACGCGGTCATCGCCGACACGAAGAGCGCGGTGTTCGCGGTCAAGAGCGTCAAGCGCGCAGACAAGCAGCGCTCGCCCTCCCCGCCGTTCACCACCTCCACGCTCCAGCAGGAGGCCAGCCGCAAGCTCAACATGACCCCGCGCCGCACCATGGCGATCGCCCAGCAGCTCTACGAGGGCGTGGACGTCGCCGGCGAGGGCACCGTGGGCCTGATCACCTATATGCGTACCGACTCGCTGCGCATCAGCGAGGAGGCGCTCTCCGCCGCGAAGAGCTTCATCCTCGGCCGCTACGGCAAGGACTATTATCCCGCCGCGACCCGCCGCTTCAAGGCCAAGGCCGGCGCGCAGGACGCGCACGAGGCCATCCGTCCCTCCAACGTGGACTTCACGCCCGAGCGCCTCAAGGGTGACCTTACGGGCGAGCAGTACCGCCTCTACCGGCTCATCTGGAGCCGCTTCCTCGCCAGCCAGATGGCGAACGCCGTCTATGACAGCGTCGCCGTCGAGATCGCCTCGGGCGTGCATGAATTCCGCGCGAGCGCGAGCAGCCTGAAGTTCTCCGGCTACACCGCCGTGTATGAGGAAGCCCGCGACGACGACAAGGAGGAAAAGACCTCCCCGCTGCCGCCGCTGACCGAGGGGCAGACGCTGGAGCTGCAGGGCTTCGACGAGGAGCAGCACTTCACCCAGCCCCCCACGCGCTACACCGACGCGACGCTCATCCGCGCGCTTGAGCAGAACGGCATCGGCCGCCCCTCGACCTACGCGCCCACGGTCTCGACCATCATCGACCGTGAGTATGTCGTCAAGGAGGGCAAATTCCTGCGCATCACGCCGCTCGGCAGCGTCGTGACGAAGCTGATGGAGGATAAATTCCCCGACATCGTGGACACGAAGTTCACGGCCCGCATGGAAAAGGAACTCGACACCGTCGAGGAGGGCAAGATCGCGTGGAAGGACGTTCTGCGTGAATTTTACGGCGGCTTTGAATCCAATCTCCAAAAGGCGGAAAAGGAGCTCGAGGGCGTCCATCTCAAGGTGCCCGATGAGGAGACGGAGGAGGTCTGCCCCGAATGCGGACGCAAGCTCGTCATCAAGTCCGGCCGCTTCGGCCGCTTCCTCGCCTGCCCCGGCTATCCCGAATGCAGCTTCACCATGCCGCTCGTGGTCGAGATGCCGGGCCGCTGCCCGAAGTGCGGCGGACGGCTGATGAAGCGCACGGGCAAGAGCCAGAAGACCGGCAAGCAGTACACCTACTACTGCTGCGAGTTCGGCACGAGCCGCGACGAGGAGAAGAAGTGCGACTTCATGACGTGGGACGTGCCCACCAAGGACGACTGCCCCGTCTGCGGACAGACGATGTTCAAGAAGGCGGGCAAGGGCTTCAAGAAGCCGTTCTGCATCAACCCCGCGTGTGAGAACTTCCTGCCCGAGGACAAGCGCGGCTTTGTGCGCAAAAAGGCCGCAGACGCGGAAGCGGCGGAGAAGAGCGCGGCGGAGGAAAAGCCGGCAAAGAAGTCCGCCGCGAAGAAGACGACCGCGAAAACCGCCGCCAAGGCGGAGACCGCCGCGAAGAAGACTGCCGTGAAAAAGACGGCGGCGAAGCCCGCCGCCAAGTCCGCGAAAGCGGCCGCGGCGAAAAAGACCGCCGCCAAAAAGACGGCAAAGAAGGAAGAGAACTGATGCAGGTATCCGTCATCGGAGCGGGCCTTGCCGGCTGCGAGGCTGCGTGGCAGCTCGCGCGGCGCGGCATTGCGGTCACGCTCTATGAAATGAAGCCGGCGAAGAGAACGCCGGCGCACCACAGCGACGATTTTGCCGAGCTGTGCTGCTCGAACTCCCTGCGCTCCGACCAGCTGGAGAACGCGGTGGGACTGCTCAAGGAGGAGCTGCGCCGCCTCGGCTCGCTGATCCTCGCCTGCGCGGACGAGACGCGCGTGGAGGCGGGCGGCGCGCTCGCCGTTGACCGACACGGCTTTGCCCGCCTCGTCACCGAGCGCGTGCGGAGCCATCCGAACATCACGGTGATCGAGAGCGAGGTCACGTCGATCCCCGCCGAGGGGACGGTCATCGTCGCCTCGGGCCCCTTGACCTCCGACGCGCTCTCCGCCGCCATCGCGGAGAAGCTCGGCGACGGTCACACGCTGAATTTCTACGATGCCGCCGCCCCGCTCGTGACCTACGAGAGCGTGGATATGTCGAGCGCGTGGTTCGCCTCACGCTACGACAAGGGCACGGCGGACTACATCAACTGCCCCCTCACGGCGGAGGAGTACGACGCCTTCTGGCACGCGCTCACCACGGCGGAGGAGGCTCCCGTCCACGGCTTTGAGGATAAGCACGTCTTTGAGGGATGTATGCCCGTTGAGGTCATGGCGCGGCGCGGACACGATACGCTCTGCTATGGGCCCCTCAAGCCCCGCGGACTCAAGGACCCCAAGACCGGGCACGAGCCGTATGCCGTCGTGCAGCTCCGGCGCGACAATGCCGAGGGCAGCATCTACAACCTCGTCGGCTTCCAGACGCATCTGCGCTTTCCGGAGCAGAAGCGCGTCTTTTCCATGATCCCCGCGCTCGCGAACGCGGAGTTCGTGCGCTACGGTGTCATGCACCGCAACACCTATCTGAATTCCCCCGGTCTGCTCGACCGCTATTACCGCCTCATCGCGGACGACCGTATTTCCTTTGCCGGGCAGATGACCGGCGTGGAGGGCTACGTCGAGTCCGCCGCGTCCGGCTTCCTTGCGGGCGTGGAGACCGCGCGGCGGCTGCTGGGGCAGGACCCCATCGACTTCCCGCGCGAGACCGCCATCGGCGCGCTGGGGCTGTATGTGAGCGACACGACGGTCGCCAATTTCCAGCCGATGAACGTCAACTTCGGCATCATGCCGCCGCTCGGCTGCCGCATCAAGGGAAAGCGCAACAAGAACGCGGAGCTCTCCCGCCGCTCGCTGGAGATCATCGACAGCCTGCGCGAGAGCGTCCTCGACGGCGTAAAGGAGGAAAACCATGAAGATCATCATTGACGCGATGGGCGGCGATTTCGCCCCCGAGGCTCCCGTCCGCGGCGCGCTGCTCGCCCGCGAGAAATACGGCGCGGACATCATTCTCACCGGCCGCACGGCGGACATCCTGCGCGAGCTGGAGAAGGCCGGCTGCAAGGAGGTCCCGCAGGGCATCGAGATCGCCAACGCCGAGGAGGTCGTGGAGATCTGCGACGATCCCGCGACGGCCTTCAAGCAGAAGAAGGATTCCTCGCTCACCGTGGGACTGAACCTCCTGCGCGACGGACAGGCGGACGGCTTTATTTCCGCCGGCTCCACCGGCGCGCTGCTCGCGGGCGCGACGCTCGTGGTCAAGCGCATCCGCGGGCTTCGCCGCGCGGCGCTCGCGCCGACCATCCCGACCATGACCGGCAAGGCCGTTCTGATCGACTGCGGTGCGAACGCCGAATGCACGAGCGAATATCTGCTGCAATTTGCCTACTTAGGCAGCTATTATGCCGAAAAGGTGCTCGGCATCGTGCAACCGCGCGTCGGACTTTTGAATATCGGTGCCGAGCCGAGCAAGGGCGACACCCTCCGCCATGAGACCTATGCCCGCCTCAAGGAGGCCGGCGGGCAGGGCCACCTCAACTTCATCGGCAACATCGAGGCCAACACCGCGCTCGCGGGCGGCTGCGATGTGATCGTCGCCGACGGCTACAGCGGCAACATCATGCTCAAGAGCGTCGAAGGCGCGGCAAAGCTGATGAGCGGCGAGCTGAAGAAAATGCTGACAAAGAGCGCCAAGACGAAGCTCGCGTATCTGCTGCTCAAGGACGGCCTTGCGGACTTCAAGAAAATGCTCGACCCCAACGAGGTCGGCGGCACGGCGCTGCTCGGCATCTCCCGGCCCGTCGTCAAGGCGCACGGCTCGTCGAACGCCGCGGCCTTCTGCAACGCGGTGCGTCAGACCATCGCCGTCGCGGAGAGCGGCATCATCGCCGACATCACGCAAAACGTGGATAAGATGAAGGTCACGCCCGAAAAGGACTGATTTTACAAAAAGCCTATTGACAGACCGGCTATCTTGCCGTATCATTTTGCCAAACGTTTCCTGAGGAGGACTGGATGAGATGACTTCGGAAGAAATTTTCAAGACAATGCAGGACCTGATCGCGGAGCAGTTCGCTGTGAATGCGGACGATGTGACGATGAACAGCTCCTTTGAGGATGATCTGAGCGCCGACTCCGTGGACCTGGTCGAGCTGGTCATGGCGATGGAGGAGGAATTTGAGATCGACGAGATCCCCGAGGAGGACCTGCTCACGCTCAAGACCGTCGGCGACTGCGTGCGCTATCTGACGGCCAAGCTCAACTGAAATAACGGATAACGCCCCGCTTCCGGCGGGGCGGACTTATGAAAAAGGAGGCGAAACGCCTTGCAGGAATTGGAACGTAAGCTGGGCTACCGCTTCCGCAGCGGAGCCCTGCTTGCCGAGGCTCTGCGCCACAGCTCCTATGCCAACGAGCACCGCGGCGCGGAGAGCGTGAGCAACGAGCGGCTGGAGTTTTTGGGCGACAGCGTGCTCGGCTTCGTCACGGCGGAGTATCTTTTTGCGCGGCATCCCGACTCGCCCGAGGGCGAGCTGACGCGCATCCGCGCGGCGCTCGTTTGCGAGGAGAGCCTGCATGAGGTCGCGCAGAAGCTGGAGCTGGGCCGCTACCTCAAGCTCGGCAACGGTGAGGAGGCCGGCGGCGGACGCACCCGTCCGTCCATCCTTGCGGACGCGACTGAGGCGGTCATCGCCGCGGTCTATCTCGACGGCGGGCTTGCCGCCGCAAGCAGCCTGATCCACCGCGTGCTGCTCGACTGTGAGCGCGAGGAGGTCGTGGAGGAGCGCCGCCGCGATTATAAGACCGTGCTGCAGGAGCTGGTGCAGCGCGAGCCGAACCGCACGCTCGTCTACCGCATGGCGGAGGAGTCCGGCCCCGACCACGACAAGACCTTCACCTTTGAGGTCCTGCTCAACGGCGCGGTCGTCGGGCGCGGCGAGGGGCACAGCAAAAAGGAAGCCGAGCAGATGGCCGCCCGCGCGGCGCTGGAGCGGCTGGAATAAGAAAACGACCGTCGGGCTTGCCCGGCGGTTTTCCTTTACATAACGTCAAATTCCTACTGGAATTTTCTGCCCGTCCGTGCTATACTTATAACGTATCTGTATTTTTGTGTAAAGGAGCGTGAATGCTATGACCTGGCTTTCCGCCATCATCATGGGACTGGTGCAGGGCATCGCCGAATTTCTGCCCATCTCGTCCTCGGGTCATCTGGCCATTGCCGAGCATCTGCTGAATATGCAGGGGGCCTCGGAGATCCCGCAGTTTTACGACGTGCTGCTGCACCTCGGCACGCTGGTGGCTGTGTTCATCGCCTACTGGGATGAGATCTACGATATGATCGTGGAATTCTTTGCGGGCGTCGGCGATCTCGTCCACCACACGACGCCCAAGGTCGTGCCGCCCGCGCGGCGCATGATATTGCTCGTCATCGTCGGCACGCTGCCGCTTTTCGTCATGGTGCCGTTCCGTCGTTTTTTTGAAGGCCTGAGCGATAATATGTATTTCATCGGCGGCGCGCTCCTCTTCACCGGCGTTCTCCTTTTCGTAAGCGACCGCGTGCGCCGCGGCAGCAAGACGGAAAAGACCGCCAGACTGAGCGACGCGCTCGTGGTCGGCATCGGGCAGGCCATCGCGCTCTGCCCGGGCGTCTCCCGCTCCGGCATGACTATTACCACCGGCTGCTTTGTGGGCTTTGAGCGGAAATTCGCCGTGCGCTTTTCCTTCATCCTCTCCATTCCCGCCATCCTCGGCGCGAATATCCTGAGCATCAAGGACGCTGTCGACGCGGGGATCAATTGGTCGGAAATGCCGATGTATCTCATCGGCGTAGCCGTTGCCGCGGTCACGGGCTATCTCTGCATCCGGCTGCTGAAAATGATCGCCGACCGCGGCCGCTTCGGCGCGTTCGCCTACTACTGCTGGACCGTCGGCGCGCTGGTGCTCATCTTTACGATCGTATAAAGGGGTAAGCTATGGCAACGCAGAAAAGATCCTCGTCCGGCAAGCGGACGACGACAGGCAAAAAGACGACGGCGGGCGGCAAGCGCACCGCCGCGCCGAAGAAGCGTCCCATCCGCCGCGAGGTCGGCGGCGTGGTGTGCCTTGTGCTGGCGCTGTGCATCGCGTTCAGCTACTTCCAGCAGGGCGGCTGGCTGCTCGACCGCCCCGCGGCGCTGTGCCGCGGACTCGTCGGCTACGGCTATTATACGGTCGCGCCTGTGCTGCTGCTCGTGAGCTATATCCTGCTCTTCCACCGCGGGCGGAACGTCACCGCCTGCGTGGTGGGCGCGGCGCTGCTGCCGGTGCTGCTCGGCGCGATGCTCCACCTCGTACTGTGCAAGACGGACTACAACAGCGTGGACGGCATTGCAAAGCTCCTCTGGCAGAGCGGCCTTTCGATGGAATCCGGCGGCGTCCTCTCCGCGACGCTTGCCATCATGCTCGTCAAGCTGGTGAAAAAGACGCTCGCGATGATCCTGCTCGCGGTGCTGCTCGTCACCTGCCTGATGCTGGCCTTCCGCCTGACGCCCGCCGCCGTGCTCGAGGCGGTGCGCTCGCATGAGCGCGTGCCCTATGAGCCGGAGGACGACGAGGAGGAAGCACCGCCCACTCGCGCCACCGCGACGAAGAGCGCGGAGAAGTCCAAGGCGTGCATCGACATTCCGCTCGACGGCGAGACGCGCGAGCCGCCGAAAAAGGAGGGCAAGCTCTCCGGCTTCTTCACCCATAAATCCGACGCCGTCCGCACGCCGGACGAGCTGCTGACCGCCAAGGCTCCCGCGCCGGAGCCGACCTACACGGTGGTCGCCGGCGCGCCTCTCACCGAGACGGTTCCCGCGCCCGCTCGCACACCTGCCGCGCCGGTCGTGTCCACCGCTCCCGCAGCGGTGTCTGCTGCGCCCGCAGCCAATGTGTCCGCAAGGCCCTCCGCGCCGGAGGAGGTCGCCGCCGAGGCCGAGAAGGTCACCGGTGAGATCGAATCCGAGCTGGAGCAGGACATTCCCGAGTACACCTTCCCGCCCATCACATTGCTCGACGAGGGCGGCGCGGGCAACGCCGTGGAGGCGGGCGCGGAGCTGCGCAACAACTCCCGCCGCCTTGCCGAAACGCTCAAGAGCTTCGGCGTGGACGCCCGCGCGGGCGACGTGGTGCGCGGCCCCAGCGTCACACGCTATGAATTTACGCTCGATCAGGGCGTGAAGCTCTCCAAGATCACGAACCTTGCCGACGACATCGCCCTCGCGCTCGGCGCGTCGGGTGTGCGTATCGCGCCCATCCCCGATAAGATCTCCGTCGTCGGCATCGAGGTGCCGAACAAGCTCGTCTCCGCCGTCCACATCCGCGATGTGCTGGAGTCCCACGAGTTTACACAGCACAAATCGAGTGTCGCCTTTGCCGTCGGCAAGGACATTGCGGGCAACAACATCATCGGCAACATCGCCAAGCTCCCGCATGTCCTCATCGCCGGCACGACCGGCTCCGGCAAATCCGTCTGCACCAACTCGCTCATCGTTTCGCTTCTTTATAAGTCCACGCCGGACGAGGTGCGCTTCATCATGGTCGACCCGAAGATGGTCGAGCTTGCGCCCTACAACGGCATCCCGCACCTGCTCATTCCGGTCGTCACCGACCCGAAGAAGGCGGCGGGCGCCTTGCAGTGGGCGGTCTACGAGATGATGAAGCGCTACAAGCTCTTCTCCGAGCGCAACGTCAAGGACCTTGCGGGCTATAACGCCCTTGCCGCAGCGGACGAAACGCTCAAGAAGCTGCCGAGCGTCGTGGTCGTCATTGACGAGCTGGCCGACCTCATGCTCGTCGCGGCGAAGGAGGTCGAGGAGTCCATCTGCCGCGTGGCGCAGATGGGCCGCGCCGCCGGAATGCACCTGGTCATTGCAACGCAGCGTCCGTCGGCGGACGTCATCACAGGCCTGATGAAGGCCAACATCCCGAGCCGCATCGCCTTCGCGGTCGCGTCCTCGCTCGAATCCCGCATCATTCTCGATACCACCGGCGCGGAAAAGCTCGTCGGCCGCGGCGATATGCTCTACGCCCCGCTCGGCGAGGGCAAGCCCCGCCGCGTGCAGGGCTGCTTCATCTCCGCCGAGGAGATCGACCGCGTGGTCGGCTTCGTCAAGGCGAACGGCGCCGCGCAGTACGATGAGAGCGTGATCGACAAGATCGAGCAGGCGGTCGCCGAGAAGGAAAAGGGCGGCAAGGGCGCACCCTCCGGCGCGGCTCCCGAGCCGGTCGCCGACGAGGGCGACGAGCTGCTTCCTGCCGCCATCGACGTGGTGATGGAGACCGGACAGGCGTCCGTTTCCATGCTCCAGCGGCGCTTGAAGCTCGGCTATTCCCGCGCTGCGCGCATCGTCGACGAGATGGAGCAGCGCGGCATCGTGGGGCCGTTCGAGGGCTCCAAGCCGCGGCAGCTCCTCATCACCCGCGAAAAGTGGGAGGAGATCAAGATGCGCGGCGGTCTCGGCGCGATGAGTTCTGCGGCGATGGCCGCGCAGGACGCGGCGGCGGAAAACCCGCCGGTCGAGGAAGAGATCCCATAAAACAAAAAACAGCGCCTCACGGAGCTTCCGTGGGGCGCTGTCGTTCTCGGCCGGGGGCTTTTTTCGTCCTCGCACAATAAGCTTTGACGAAAAGCGCGGAAAAAAGTTCCCGCATTTTCAAAAAAATTTTCACGCGGACGCGCGCCGGCGCATAGGCTGAGATGAACAAAACAGCAGGCAAGGAGGCGAGGCGATGGCCTACTCCGACCGCGAGCTGCTGGCGCGGCTCATCGAGTGCGAGGCGGGCGGCGAGGGGGAGAACGGCATGAAGGCGGTGGCGAGCGTCGTGATGAACCGCGTGACCGCCTCGGGCGGCGAATACGCCCGCGTGGGGCAGGGCAGCATCCGAAAGATCATCATGCAGCCGGGGCAGTTCGTCTGTGCGAGCGAGACGGAGCGGGGGGCCTACAATCCGCAGAACATCTACAATATGCGCCCGACGGACGTCCACTACTCCATCGCGGATTGGGCGATGGCGGGCAACCGCCTGACGGGGCTCGGGGATGCGCTGTGGTTTTTCAATCCCTTTTCGGATACCTGCCGCCAGAATTTTCCCTCGCAGGTCGGGGTGTTCCGCGTGCGCATCGGCGACCACTGCTTCTACGACCCCACGGAAGCCTACTACGATACATAGGAGACGAAATCCAAGGCTCTGAAAGGAATGGACGCTATGATCGAGCTCACGCGCTGCGGCGCGCCGGACAACGACCGCTATCTTCCCGCCGTGATGACGCAGGGAGACGCGAGCACATACCAGACCATGATCGACAACAGCACCATGCAGACAAGGTCGCAGCAGATGGTGGGCCGCGCCTTCGGCTCCGCGCAGGGCGGCACAACGCAGAACGGCCAGCAGCAGGGCATGGCGCCCAGCGCGGCGCAGAGGGGAGCGCCGCCGGCTACGCCCGACGCTGTGATGGGGACGCAGCAGATCGTACCCGGTCTTGGCCCGCTGCCTGCCACTCCGAACGGCATGAGCGTGGCGGAGCAGATCCTCCACAGCTCGTGGAAGAGCCTGATGGCGCGCAACGTGGGCCGCAGCGTGATCGTGAGCTTTTTGATCGGCACGCAGAACACCATCGTCACCCACGGCATCCTCTACGAGGTCGGCAACGACTACATCGCGCTTTACCAGCCCGACGAGCAGAGCTACATCAGCGCGGACCTCTACTCCATCCGCTTCATGGAATTTCTGCCCGAGATCAGTCAGACCAATTCCCGGCAGCAACAGCAGCCGTAAGGAAAAGCGGGAGAAGCGCGGCGCGCTTCTTCCGCTTTTCCTTTTTTGTTTGCACTCAGATGCGTGTGGCGAGGGCGCGGAGCGTGCCCGTGAGCCGTACCTCGCCGCTGCCGGCGGGGAGAAAGAGACTCTCGCCCTTCCTCGCTCTGACGGCCTCGCCGCCGCAGCGGACCTCACCCTCGCCGTCAAGGATCAGCAGCGAGAGGAAGGACTCCGCGCCGCACGTCGCCGCCTGCGGCGCGGCGAGCAGATCGACAGTGAAATAGTCACAGCGGGCAAGGTGTCCGCCGAAGTCCGGCGTGGGAACGCCGGCGGTCCGGCGCGTCACGTCCAGCGCCTGCGCGATGTGCAGGGCGCGGGGCTTTCCGTCGGGACCGAGGCGGCCGTAGTCGCACACGCGGTAGGTCACGTTGCTGCTCTGCTGCACCTCTGCCACCACGATGCCGCGGCAGATGGCGTGGATGGTGCCCGCGGGGATGAACACCGTGTCGCCCGCCTTGACGTTTACGCGGCGCAGGACCTCGGGCAGCGTGCTGTCCGCGATGCGGCGCTTTAGCTCGTCCCGGGAAATATTGCGCGAAAAGCCGCAGTAGAGAAAGGCGTCCGGCTCGGCGGAGAGGACGTACCACATCTCCGTTTTGCCGTTCTGTCCCTCGTGCGCGCGAGCGTAGGCGTCATCGGGATGGACCTGAATGGAGAGATCTTTCGCCGCATCGATGAGCTTGATGAGCACCGGAAGCTCCGCAAATTTCCGCCCGTGCTCCCCCAGCGCCCCGGGGTGCGCGGCGAGATATTCCACGAGCGTTTTGCCCGCGTCGGGACCGGACGCGAGCACGGAGGGACCGTCGGGATGACCGCTCAGCTCCCACGTTTCCGCGAGACGCGCGCCGTCATACCGCTTGCCGTAATCGGTGATGAGCTTTGTTCCGCCCCAGAGATAGTCCTTACAGGCGGGGGTGAGCTTGAGAATGGACATGGAAACGATCTCCTTTCAAGGCAAACGCGCGGGATCAGAGGATCCCGCGCGCTTTGAGTTCTTCGCGCAGCTGACCGGCATCGTGGAACACGATGCCCTGCATACCGGCGTTTTCCGCCGCCTCGATGTTCGGCGGGAAATCGTCGACGAACAGGCAGCTCGCCGCCGTGAGGTCAAATTTGTCGAACAGCGCCTGATAGATGGCGGCCTCGGGCTTGAGCAGGTGAACGTCCGCCGAGATCAGCGTGCCGGAAAAGCACTCGCTGCCCGGAATGTCGTGCCAGTAGGTGTGCTGGCGGCGGGCGGCGTTGGAGAGCAGATAGAGCGTATAGCCCCTTGCCTTCAGCTCGCGCACCACGTCCGCCGTGCCCGTGATGGGCACGATCGGCTCGTTCCAATGGTAGATGATATACTCTGCCGCGGCGTGCAGCTCCGCGGGGAGCCTGGCGCAGGCGTGGGCATAGACCTCCTCCTCGGTGATGGTGCCGCGGTCGAGCCGCACCCAGTCGGTCGTGCACAGCAGGTGCTGCCTGAGGAGCGCTTCGCCCTCTGCGCCGACGTGCAGGCGGCGGGAAAACAGCTCCGCGCCGAAGTCCAGCAGCACGCCGCCCATATCAAAAACAATGGTATTGATCTTCATTACAGCTTTTCTCCCGGCTCGTCGGGGACAGCGGCGGCGACCGCCGCTTCCTCCGCTTCCGCCGCCACGGCGGCGGGCTCCTTTTTGAACAGTCCCGTCAGCTTTGCCACGCGTCTGCGGCGGCGCTCCTTGGCCTCCAGCCGCTCGCCGAGGTCGCGCGCGCCCACGCCGTAGACCAGATAGAGGATCACGCCGGACACCAGCATGATGAACACGGTCGAAGCGCAGCGGCGGCCCGAGGCGTTGACGTTGTAGCCGTACAGTCCCTCCTCCGCACACATGGCCTGAATGACCATGGCGTAGCTCGTGCCGTAGGAGCTGGCAAAGGTGGCGGACATATCGTACTCGGTAAAGAGCGCGTTGAAGTTCAGCGCGAACACCGCCAGCACGCTCGGCAGGATGATGGGCAGCTTGACCCTGAGGAAGGTCGTCAGGCCGCTCGCGCCCATGTTGCGCGCGGCGTCCTCCAGCTCCTCGTCGATGGCGTAAAACGCCGCCTTGATCATGCGCAGCGAGAACGGCAGCTTGACCACCGTGTACGCCAGCACGAGCAGGATGCGGACGTGCTCGGCGAAGTAGAGGTTCACATTGCCGACGTACCAGATGTTCTCGGCGTTGAAGTAGGTGCGGTAGGAATAGCAGATGAGAATGGTCGGCAGCAGCCACGGGAAAAGCAGGCAGTATTCAAGCACCACGCCGGACTTCTTGTTGCGGTTTTTGAAGATGTAGTTGCAGGCGATCACGACGATCAGGCACGCGAGCGCCGCGGCGAGGATGGAGAGCACGAAGCTCATCTTGATGCCGCCGAGGGTCGCCTCGTTGGCGAACAGACCGGAGATGGAGCCCTTGCGCACCTTGTAGGTGCCGCGCGAGGTGAGGTACTGGTAGTCCTGCGTGCCGAAGAAGTTGATGAGCGTCCAGTTGGAAAGGTCGAGCTTCTTCATGCGGATGGCGCCGTAGGTCTGGAACGAGAAAATGACGATCATCACCACGGGGATCATGTAGATGATGAAGAGGACATAGGCATAGATGTGCGCGAGGGTATTCCAGACGGGATTTGTGATCTTCTGTTTTTGCAGCCGCGCCTTGGTCTTGGAGACGGAGAGGTAGTGGCCCTTGCGCTCGTAGGCGGAGAGCACGGTGAGCAGCACGATGGTGAACATCGCGAGAATAATGGACAGCAGCGCGGCGCGCGCCTGCGGGAAGGCCTCGTCCGCC
>OIXA01004559.1_pt1 | contig 13171 bp, 10 predicted proteins | sample 1587721 | NCBI WGS metagenome assembly OIXA01 (sample SAMEA3888900, study PRJEB22519) | human gut metagenome | biome: human gut; feature: human-associated habitat; material: faeces | place: Denmark | collected 2013 | reverse complement strand
TCTTCTGCACAAAGAATTTGGACTTCACATTCTTTTAAACACACACAGCCCATATTTCCTGAATGCGATCGAGGTGTATGCTGCGAAATACCAGGTCACAGACAAATGTAAGTATTATCTGATGCAGAGCACAGGCAAGACATCTGAGATTGAAGATGTATCAGATAATATTGAGAAAATTTACAGGAAACTTGCACGACCACTGCAGGAGTTGGAAAATCAGAGGTATCGCTATGAATGATTCCGGCATTTATGCCCTGTTTGCTGATCATAAATCTACGTTAAAAGAATGTTCGGGAGACAACAGCGATGGCAGTACCATCAAATTTATGACGGAGTCTCAGATAGAAGCTGTAAATTTTGATAAATTTAAGACAAAATACACGAATGATCTGAGACTTTCAGAAGAATGTGCTGCCTCTGCGGATGCGCTCCTTCAGACAGATACAGGACTGGCCTTTGTAGAATTTAAAAATGGAAAAGTTAATAACCGGAATGTAAAAGATAAAATCCGTGACAGCTTGTTATTATTTTGCGATTTTACACAGAAGACCATATCCTATACCAGAGAACATGTAGATTTTATTGTAGTTTATAATGAAGAAAAGAATCCGCTTCCAAATCAGTATAAGAAGCAGACGAACGCAGATGCCCCATCCCGCACTGAAATCAGCAGATATTTTCTTGGAAAGGGAAATCAGGAGCTGATCCTGTTTGATCTGGAACGATATCAGCATTTATATTTCCGCGAAGTACACACATACACGAAAGAACAATTCGGAAACTATATAGAAAAAACATTATCAGGTGGCCCAGTATCGTGAAACAAGCATATTCAGTTTTGATGTCGGTATATCAAAAAGAAAATCCGGAATATCTCCGGGCGGCGGTGGAGAGTGTTCTGGGGCAGACGGTGCCGCCGGAAGAGGTGGTGCTGGTCTGCGACGGACCGCTGACAGAGGCATTGGACGGAGTGATCGCGGAGTATGCGAGGCAGGAAATTGCTTTTCGTGTAGTCCGCCTTCCGGAAAACGGCGGTCTCGGGAAAGCACTGAATGAAGGACTCAAGTATTGTTCCTGCGAGTGGATCGCGCGGATGGACACGGACGATCTTTCCGCGCCGGACCGGTGCGAGAAACAGCTGAAATTTCTGGAAGAACATCCGGAGGTCGACGCGGTGAGTGGAACAATCGCGGAGTTTCAGGGAGAGGCACTTGATGGAAAGTCGGCAGAAAAAGAAGTGCTCTCTTATAAGACTGTGCCGAAAACCCAGGATGAGATCTCTGCCTACATCAAACAGAGAAATCCGATCAACCATCCGTGCGTGATGTTCCGGAAATCAAGAGTGGAATCCGCCGGAGGATATCAGCCGTGTCCGTATTTTGAAGACTACGATCTATGGGTGCGGATGTACAAAAATCATGCGATGTTTGCAAATCTGCCGGATACACTGCTCTACATGCGGATCAACGGAATGCACCAGCGGCGGGGCGGGATCCGGTATGCGAAGTGTGTGATCGATTTTCGCGTGAAAATGTACCGGAATCGGGTCATCACATTCGGAGAGTTCCTGCCGATGACGGTAGTTCGGGTTTTGGTGAGTCTGATGCCGAATTCGCTGCGACGGTTCTTATATGAGAAAAAATTAAGAAAACAACAGTAGAAGAGGCGGAAAAGCATTAGCAGGGGAATTGCAAATATAGAGGTATGGAAGTGCCAGGAGAAAACGGAAACTGTTAAGATTCCGGATAGTAATGAGAAATTTGCAATTGCTAAGATGCTGGGTATTACGAAAAGACAAACCAATGAATATAGCTGTTGGAGCAGCGGGATTGTGCGTATGAACTGCTTGCGGATTGTGGGAAATCAAACCAGTGAACACAACTGCCGGGACGGAAAGAAGCATATAGCAGGTCAGACAACCGTGAGTACATAAAACACTTCGCAAATAAGAAATTACAAACAGGGGCATGTGAACGGAAAACGGATCACAATGCCCCTGTGGTGTATCAAAATACGGAATTTTCAGTTTGGAAAAGTGCAACTGTGAAAAATAGGATGAAAATAACCCATAAATGGATGGAAGACCCATTTACCCAATATTGCGAAAAGCCCCGTTAGGTGGTATACTGTAATAAGGGTTATTTTGCTTAATTGAACAAACTAAATAAATTGAAGCAAAAATTTTCTAGGATTGCGGCACCGCTTTTGCCGGACCATTCAGAAAATGGTCAGCGACAGAATGCTAAGGGCAGCTGCAAAGACCGGATGAAGTTACGATTAAGGAATCACAAATGAAATGAATGCTAAAAAGATAAATAACAATTTTGAACCATATAAGCGCGTGGTAAAATTTGTCGGATCGGCGATCATCGTGCTTCTGGAACTGGCCGCCTATTATTATGTGTGGATGGACTGCTATAACCGAAATATGACAGTGGCTTTCTGGCGGCGCGGAAACTGGCTGATCGCAGGCGAATATCTGATCCTGTCTCTGGTGTTGCACCGGCTGTACGGCGGTCTGAAGGTTGGGATCTATAAATACTGGACGCTTGTATACTCCCATATGCTCTCGATCGTCGGAGTCAATGCCTTTTCGTATGTTCAGGTCGTTCTGTTCGACAAGAAAATGCATAATCCGGCAGCGCTTTTAGGACTCACTGCTCTGGATTTCGTGATGGTCCTGCTCTGGGCACTTGCATTTAAAAAAATCTATGCGGCGATGTTCCCAAAACGGAGACTTCTGCTGATCTACGGAAAGAAACCGATGTTCCACCTTGTGAACAGGATCGATACCCGCGACGATAAATATGAGATCGCGGAAAATATCTCGATCGACACCGGTCTTGAGAGAATCATCAAACAGGCAGAAGATTATGACGGTGTGATCATCGGAGATATCCCGGCGAGAGCACGAAACCAGCTCATGAAACTCTGCTATGCGAGAAATATCCGCAGCTATACGGTCCCGAAGATCAGCGATATCCTGCTTCGCACTTCGGTAGAACTCAACATCTTTGATTCCCCGCTGTATCTTTCAAGAAATGACGGTGGTCTTGCCTGGGATCAGGCAGTTGTAAAACGGATCGAAGATATCATCGTTGCAGGGGCGATGCTCCTTGTGACGAGCCCGTTCTTCCTCATTATCGCATTCCTGATCTGGAATACCGATAAAGGACCGATTTTCTATACACAGGAACGCCTGACGAAGGACGGAAAGATCTTCCGGATCTATAAGTTCCGGACGATGATCGTCGATGCGGAAAAGAAAAGCGGACCGGTAAAAGCGGGAGAAAAAGATCCCCGTATTCTTCCGGTCGGACGGTTCTTACGCGCAACGCGTATGGACGAGCTTCCGCAGCTGTTAAACATCCTCAAAGGCGATATGAGCCTGGTAGGACCGAGACCGGAACGGCCGGAGCTCGCGAAAGTTATCACAAAAAATATCCCGGAGTTCGAGTATCGCCTGAAAGTAAAGGCAGGACTCACCGGATATGCACAGGTGCATGGACGTTACTGCACGACCAGCTACGACAAATTGAAACTGGATCTGACCTATATCCGAAATTACTCGATCTGGCTTGACTTGAAGCTGATCCTTATGACACCGAAGGTCCTTCTCATGAAGGAATCCACGGATGGTTTCGAGGAAGGTCTTTGGGAGGATCCGGCTTTAAAAGAATAGAATGGATAAAAAGATGGGAAAAATATTAACAGTAGTCGTTCCAACTTACAACGCGGAAAAATATCTCAGGGACAATCTGGAATCCTTTAAAATTCCGGAGCTGATGGAAGATCTTGAGATCCTGATCGTCAATGATGGATCTACGGACCATTCCCTTGAGATCGCTGAGGAATATGTCCGGCAGTATCCGGATACCTACCGTGTGATCACAAAAGAAAACGGCGGACATGGCTCCGGGATCAACTGCGGGATCGCAAATGCGCGGGGAACATATTTCAAAGTGGTCGATGCCGATGACTGGGTCGGCGAAAAAGCCTTTTGTGATCTGGTCCGGACCTTAAAGACAAGTAACGCAGATGTCGTCTATTCCGGATTCTTATGGACTTACGACAATGGCGAGACCGACAAGACGAAATTTCAGACAAAAGCGGAGATCACGATCCCTTTTGAAGGCGTGGAATACCAGAAAACGTACTCGTTTGATTCAATCGCGGACAAGCTCTATATGAAGATGCATAACATGACGATCAAGACAGAAATTCTCCGTGAAAATCAGATCCACATTGATGAGCACTGTTACTACGTCGATACCGAGTACATCACTTACCCGATCCCGTATGTAAAGACGATCTGCTTTGTGGATGGATTTGTCTATTACTATCGCCTTGGACGGGCGGGACAGAGCGTCGGACTTGAGAAGATGCAGAAGAATGAGGAGAATTACAACAAGGTACTGGAATCGCTGCTGAAATTTTACCGCCAACTTGGTAATCAGGTTCCGTGTACGGAAATCAAAAAACAGTACATTGCAAGATTGATCGCTCGCGTCATTGCCGGCAAATTCAAGATCATGCTCAGCTTTTCACCATCTGCAAAGAAAAAACAGCAGATTAAGCAGTATGATCAGAATCTGAAAACTCAATACCGGGACATCTACGACAGCAATATCAACAAGGCAGTCTCACTGCTGAGAAAAACACAGTATCATACATATTATCTGGTAAATCTGATGGTCAGGAGCATGTGCAGATAGAAAATATGCAAAGAGGTTTTTATGGACAAAATCATATCGTTTATCATACCATCCTATAATGTGGAACAATATCTGGAAAAATGTCTCTCGTCCTTTTTGAATCCACAGGCGATCGAACAGATGGAAGTAATCATTGTGGATGATGGATCGAAAGACCGGACCGCCCGGATCGCCGGAGACTATGTAAAACAATATCCGGAGCTGTTTCGCCTGATCTCAAAGGAAAACGGCGGACATGGTTCCGCGATCAATGCGGGAACGGCAGCAGCTGTCGGGCGATATCTGAAGGTGATCGATGCGGATGACTGGGTAGTCACAGAAAACTTAAAGGAGCTTGTCGACAAGCTGGCAGTATGCACAGCGGACGTCGTTTTAAATCCATATCACCAGGTCGATATGAAGACCGGAGAAAAAGCGGTCTGGAAAATGTTCCTGGACCGGTATGAAGTGACCTATACATTGGAGGATGTCGTACAAAACTGGAAAAAATTTGACCGCTGTTTTGCCTTCCACGGAATCTGTTATAACCGGGAATTTTACCAGAGACACCGCTATGAATTGCCGGAAAAAATCTTCTATGAAGATCATGAATACACAACGATCCCTTGCTCGTATGCGGCAAGTATTTATCCGATCGACCTGTATCTGTATCAGTACCTGGTAGGAAACGCGGAACAGAGCGTATCGGTCACAAACCGATTAAAGCGAATGAGCCATGTGGAAAAAGTTACGGAAGATCTGATCCACCATTATAATGCACATCCGGAATTTTCAGATGCAGCGAAGGAATACATCTACAAAAAAACAGAAGGTGTCATTCTGAGCTATTATGTAGCCGGATGTATCATGAATCCGAATAAAAGAACCGGACGTAGCGATTGTCTTCGATACAATACAATGATCCGAACTCTGAATCCGGAAATCTGGAACCGCGTCAGCAGGAAGTTCCGGATTTATCTCTGGATGAACCGATTTGGAATTTCATATCCGATGTATGAGAAGATGCTGCATTCCGGGGTTTATAATAAATTGCGGCATAATCATAAACTCGAAAAAGAAAATGAAGCAAAAACGGAGGAGAATCTGAAATAACGATGAGTAAATTCATAAAAAGGCTGGCAACCTTTCAGCATTATAAGCCACTGTTATCGCAGCTGGTCACGAAAGATATTAAACTAAAGTACCGGAGAAGCTTCCTCGGATATGTGTGGAGTATCTTAAACCCGTTAATGATCATGGGAATTATGGTACTCGTATTTTCCAATATGTTCCGGTTTGATATTCAGAGCTATCCGGTATATTTGATCGTTGGTCAGACAATCTTTAACTTTGTCTCGGAATCAACAAACCAGGCGATGTGGTCGATCACCGGCAATGCGGCACTTCTGAAAAAAACATATGTCCCAAAGTACATTTTTACGTTATCGAAAGTAACCAGTTCGTTCGTAAACACGCTCTTTGCTTTGGGAGCTATGCTTCTTGTATTCATTATCTGCAGAGTTACCTTTAGCTTAAATATGCTCTTTATTCCGGTAATCCTGATCCAGGTATATATTTTCGCACTGGGATTAGGAATGCTCCTTGCAGCAGGGAACGTATTTTTCAGAGATATCCAGTATATTTACAGTGCGTTTTTAACTGCATGGATGTACGTTACTCCGATCTTTTATCCGCTCAGTCAGCTCCCTGAAAATTTACAGACAGCGATCAAAACTTTTAATCCGTTATACACCTATATCACCCAGTTCCGGACGATCGTTCTCGATGTAGCCTGCCCGGATATGGGAATGGTTTTATACGGCTTTGTAGTTGCTTTTGTTACGCTGGGAGTCGGTACACTGGTCTTTTTAAAGAGCCAGGATCGTTTTATCCTGTATATTTAATTGAATGAGGACAAAATTATGAATAACGAATATGCAGTGCGCGTTGAACATGCCGTCGTGCGCTTTAATATGGCCTCCGAGCGGATCGACAATCTTAAGGAATACTTTGTAAAACTTGTCCGCAGAGAGCTGATGTTCAAAGAATTTTTCGCATTGAAAGATGTAAGCTTTGAGGTAAAAAAAGGAGAGGCCTGGGGAATCATCGGTACAAACGGATCCGGAAAATCAACATTACTGAAGCTGATTTGCGGGATCTTAAAACCGTATAAGGGAAAAGTCCTGATCAACGGTTCGATCGCCCCGTTGATCGAACTTGGGGCCGGATTTGACGGTGACCTCACCGCAAGGGAGAATATCTTCTTAAACGGAGCTGTTCTTGGATATGATAAGCAGTTTATGGAACAGCATTTTGATGAGATCGTTGATTTCGCAGAGCTATGGGATTTCCTTGATATGCCGATCAAGAACTATTCCTCCGGTATGGCGGCCCGTCTCGGCTTTGCGATCGCAACGGTCGTAAGACCGGATATCCTGATCTGCGACGAAGTCCTTTCTGTCGGAGACTATGCGTTCCAGCAGAAGTGCGAGCAGAGAATGAGTGATATGCGAAAGAACGGGACCACGCTTTTGTATGTGTCACATTCCATTGAGTCAGTAAAGAGTGTATGTGATCATGCACTGTGGCTCGATAAAGGAACGGTCAAAATGATCGGGGATGTGGAAACGGTTGGGGATGCGTATATGGCGGCATTAAGTTGATAATAAAACTATATAGTAAATAATAATGATCTTTTTAATTTATTGAATTATCAGAATAGTAATAATAAGCAACAAACAGGAGAGAGTGATCAAATGCAGGTTTATAAAAGAATTGCATTACTTGGGGCAACAGCAAATCCTAATATTGGAGATGAAGCAATCCTAACGGCAAATATACAAAAAATTAGAAAAATGTATGGTGATAATTGCAAAATATATGTATTCACCAAAGATGCTACATATACATCCATTTATAATGGAGAATATGGTCAGATTATAGCAATAGATTATATTCATAAGTTTGCATTATCATGTAACTACGATGCAACTGTCATGAAAACTAGAATGAGTGACCTCATTAATTGCTATTCCTCCAATTCTATTTCAGAAATAGAAGTTGAATCAATTCATAATGTGTTTAAAGATATTGATGTCCTTCAAATTGTAGGTGGAGGATATTTAAATACGATGTGGCCAGATATGCTATATGAAGTATTTATTGCGACGACTCTCTGCCGTAAATATGGGAAAAAATATTTCCTTACAGGTATTAGCACATACCCGTTCGATAATAAATATATTTCTATTTTACAGGAAATATTTGATTACGCGGAATTTGTAGATTTTAGAGATGATTCATACTTAGAACTTAATTTAGAAAACAATGCTAATATATTCCGAAGTCTTGATGATGCAATTTCATTAGAAGATTATTACAGAGATAAAGAGTCAGAAGAATATGCGACAATATTATTCCATGAATGGAAAGGAAATTCAAAGAGCATTATTTCAGCAGTTCAAAATACGTTGATTCCATTCATGGAAAAATGCTTAAAAGAAAAAATTGTTAAGAAATTTGTGATATTAGGATTTAGTGTCGGAGACTTAGATATATGGAAAAACATAAAATTTCCAGATGGAATTTTGCCACATATTGTATATCAGGAATGCTATTTAAAAAGTAGTATACAAGCAAAACATATTGTTGCAAATGCAAAATTTAATATCGGAAGTCGTTTCCATCAAGCAGTATTCTCATTAAGTTCAAATATAGCAGTGTTAAGCATTTATTATGATGAATATTATAAGAATAAATTAAAATCAATCCATGATTTATTTGGTTCTAGACAGTTTATATCTATAGATGAATTAGATAGTAATATTCTTGAAACATTTTTAAAAAGTGTGCAGGAAGAAAGAAGGATTGTAAATAAGAACAACCAAATCGCTTGTAAACAGTTAGAAAAGGATAAAAGAATTTGCAATGTATATGGAATAAACGATACCGATAAATTAGTTTTATTAAAACGTATAAGTAAAGAGAAAAATATTCCCAAGATTTCTGTTATTATTCCAATATATAATATGGATGCTTATTTGCGGGAGTGTTTAGATAGTGTATTAAGTCAGACGTTAAAAGAAATTGAGATTATTTGCATTAATGATGGATCGACTGATTATACACAACTTATTTTAGACGAGTATTCTTGGAAAGACTTGAGAATAAAAGTAATTTCACAGTCCAATCACGGTGTGGCATATGCCAGAAATGTGGCAATAGAATCTGCAAGTGGTGAATTCCTATATTTTCTTGATCCGGATGATTGGCTCCCGGATGACAATGTATTTGCAGATATGTATAATGCGGCAAAGAAAAATCATGTTTTAGTGTGTGGAGGCTCTTTTGAAGAATACTCTTCGCATGGAGTTGTGAAAGCGTGGGATGGAAATTTAAGTAAATATACATTTAAAAAAGATGAAATTGTAAAATATTCAGAGTATCAGTTCGATTATGGATGGGTTCGTTTTATATATGATCGAGATTTCATTATTCAAAAGAATTTGAGAATTCCATCATTAAAATTCTTTGAGGATCCAGTATTCTTTGTGAGAGTAATGCATGAAGCAAAGCAATTTTATGCGATGAAGAGATATACATATTGCTATCGTACAGGGCATAAGCCATCCGAAATACCGTATGAAAAAGTAGTTGATTTGATGACCGGTTTATATATGAATATTGAATTTGCAAAGGAACATAAAGGCAAAGGACCGGTTCTTTATCCGATTGAAATTGAACCGGCAGAAAAGCCAGCTGATGAATTGGTATACTTTTCATAAATTATTGTTATATAATTAACACAGAAATATATTGTAAAATTATAATAATTAAAGTAAAATTAAGGGTGTACGTTTTGTACACCCTTTTGAATCTGGATAAGACAGATTTAATAAGGTCACAAAAAGAGGATTAGATAAACTAGGAGGAAAGCTATGTATCCAATAGTTCGCAGGGAAAAACTGGCAGATAACATTATTTTAATGGATATCAAGGCACCAAGAGTTGCAGCAGAGTGTCTGCCTGGTCAGTTTATTATTGCTAAAACAGATGAAGTGGGAGAGAGGATTCCGCTTACAATATGTGATTATGACAGAGAAAATGAAACTGTAACAATTGTTGTACAGACGATCGGTGCAGGAACAGAGCGTATGATGGCTCTTAAAGAGGGAGATTCATTAGAAGATTTTGTTGGACCACTTGGCCGTCCATCAGAATTATGTATGGAAGAAAATCTCGATGAAACAAAGAAAAAGAAAATCGTATTTATCGCAGGTGGTCTTGGAACTGCACCTGTATATCCACAGGTTAAATGGTTAAAGGAGCATGGGGTAGATGCAGATGTCATCATGGGATTTAGAAATAAAGATATTTTATTCTATGAAGAGGAAATGAAAGCTGTTGCAAAAAATCTTTATGTATGTACAGATGACGGCTCATATGCGTTCCACGGAAATGGAAGCCAGCAGCTTCAGGCACTTGTAGATGCCGGAAATACATATGACTGCTGTGTTGCGATCGGACCTATGATCATGATGAAATTTACATGTATTCTCACAGAAAAGCTTGGTATACCAACAGTAGTTTCTATGAACCCTATAATGGTAGACGGAACAGGTATGTGTGGTGCATGCCGTCTTGTGGTTGGCGGAGAGGTTAAATTCGCCTGCGTTGACGGACCGGAGTTTGACGGACATCTCGTTGACTTTGATCAGGCAATGAAGAGACAGCAGCAATATAAAACAGAGGAAGGCAGAGCAAAACTGGCTTACGAAGAAGGCGCAACACATCATGGTGGCTGCGGAAACTGCGGAGGTGACAAATAATGGACGTTGATGTTTTAAAGAGAGTACCTGTAAGAGAACAGGAACCTAAGGTACGTGCTACAAACTTTGAGGAAGTTTGTTATGGATATGATAAAGAAGAAGCAATGGCAGAGGCATCAAGATGTTTAAACTGTAAAAACGCACAGTGTGTAAAGGGATGCCCTGTTTCAATAAATATTCCTGCATTTGTCGAGCAGGTAAAAAATGGTGATTTTACAAAGGCTTATGAGGTTATCTCAGAGTCATCTGCACTTCCGGCAGTTTGCGGACGTGTATGTCCACAGGAGAGCCAGTGTGAGGGTAAATGCATCAGAGGATTTAAGGGCGATCCGGTTTCAATTGGAAAGCTTGAGAGATTTGTTGCAGATACAGCAAGAGAAAATGGAATAAAACCAAAGACAGCAGAGAAAAAGAATGGAATCAAGGTTGCTGTAATAGGATCTGGTCCTGCCGGTCTTACTTGTGCAGGTGATCTTGCGAAGCTTGGATATGATGTGACAATATTTGAGGCACTTCATGCCGCAGGCGGAGTTTTAAGCTATGGAATTCCTGAGTTCCGTCTTCCAAAAGATAAAGTAGTAGCAGCAGAGGTTGAAAACGTTAAATCACTTGGTGTAAAGATTGAGACAAATGTTGTTATCGGAAAATCTGTAAAGATTGATGAACTTATGGAAAAAGAAGGCTATGAGGCGGTATTTATCGGATCTGGTGCAGGTCTTCCTAGATTTATGGGGATTCCTGGTGAGCAGGCAAACGGAGTATTCTCTGCGAATGAATTCCTTACCAGAAATAACCTCATGAAAGCATATAAGGACGGATATGAGACACCTATCTCAAAAGGCAAAAAAGTTGTTGTAGTCGGTGGTGGAAACGTTGCTATGGATGCTGCAAGAACAGCACTGCGTCTTGGAGCAGAGACTCATATTGTATACAGACGTGGTGAGGAAGAACTTCCGGCCCGTAAAGAAGAAGTACATCATGCAAAAGAAGAAGGAATAATATTTGATCTTCTTCAGAATCCTACAGAAATCATAGTAGATGAAAATGGCTGGGTAAAAGGCATAAAAATCATAAAGATGGAACTTGGTGAGCCGGATGAGTCCGGACGTAGAAGACCTGTTGAAATCGAAGGCTCAGAATATGAGATGGAATGCGATACTGTTATAATGTCACTTGGAACATCTCCAAATCCTCTTATTTCATCAACAACTATCGGTCTTGACATAAATAAAAGAAAATGTATAGTTGCGACAGAAGATACAGGTGCGACATCAAAAGAGGGTGTTTATGCCGGTGGAGATGCCGTTACAGGAGCGGCAACAGTTATCCTTGCAATGGGAGCAGGAAAAGCTGCTGCAAAGGGTATCCATGAATTTTTATCTGAAAAACACGCATAATAAAATATTATAGTTATTTCTATAAAATATATCTGCCCATCGGAATTTTCCGGTGGGCAAAAAGCAATTATAGGCAGATGAGACAAAATCATGGAATGTGTAGGTGGATTATGGACTATTCAAAAGGATTATCAAAAGAAGATGTCAGATTAAAATTTGAAAATGGAGAAAACAACTATAAAGTTCAATCTTCGACACAGACAGTCGGTGAAATTATCAAATCAAATGTATTTACATACTTTAACTTTATTTTCTTAGTCATTACGATTCTGCTTTGTGTGGTCGGTTCTTTCCGGAACCTGACTTTCCTGCCAATCATTATCGGAAATACGCTGATTGGCATTGTACAGGAACTGCGTGCAAAGAAGATTCTGGATAAAATGAATCTGTTAAACGCGCCGCATGCAACCGTATTAAGAGAAGGCATGCAAAAGCAGATTTTATCGGAAGAACTGGTAAAAGACGATATTGTGGTACTGCGCGCGGGCGATCAGATTTGTGCCGATGCGACAGTGCTTGAGGGAAATGTGCAGGTCAATGAATCGCTTCTGACAGGCGAAGCCGATGAAGTTGAAAAAAAGTCAGGCATGCCGCTGTTATCAGGCAGTTTTGTGGTTGCGGGAGAATGTTACGCACGGCTTGATAAAGTGGGAAAGGATTCGTATATTTCAAGACTTGCGACACAGGCAAAATCCATGGGTAGTGGAGAGCAGTCAGAAATGGTGCGCTCGATTAACCAGATTGTCAAATGGGTTGGTATTATAATTATTCCGATTAGCATTATTTTATTTTACCAGAGTTTTTATATCAATCACACAACCTTGCAAAAAGGTGTCACGTCAACCGTTGCTGCAATCATTGGCATGATACCGGAGGGGCTGTATCTGCTGACAAGTCTTGCGCTGGTGGCCAGCGTCATCCGGCTGGCAAACCGGCGCACGCTCGTGCACGACATGGGCTGCATTGAGACGCTTGCGCGCGTCGACACGCTCTGCGTCGACAAGACCGGCACGATCACCGAGCCCAAGATGACTGTCGACGACATCGTCCCCCTGCAGCCCGACCGCTATATCGCGGACGACATCCGCATGATCATGGCCGATTACGTCTGCGCCATGCAGGACGACAACGACACCATGGCCGCGCTGCGGCGATATTTTACCGGACAGTCCATGCAGACGGCGATTGACGCCATGCCGTTCCGGTCGGCGAAAAAATACGGCGGCGTATCCTTCCATGAGGATGAGAC
>OIXA01004545.1_pt1 | contig 13209 bp, 9 predicted proteins | sample 1587721 | NCBI WGS metagenome assembly OIXA01 (sample SAMEA3888900, study PRJEB22519) | human gut metagenome | biome: human gut; feature: human-associated habitat; material: faeces | place: Denmark | collected 2013 | reverse complement strand
CATTTCAAATGAAAGGATTTTTATTATGAAGCAAAAAATAGTTTTCTTTGATATTGACGGCACGCTGATTACTGAAGATGGCAATCAAACACTCCCGGAGAGCACTGTCTATGCAATTCAGGAACTTCGCCGCCGCGGTCATCTGGCATTTATTAATTCCGGACGTACCTTATTTAATGTAATTGAGCAGCCATACATTCTTCGTATTGGCTTTGATGGCTATGTATGCGCCTGCGGTGCTCATATCTTATACCGTGGCGAACACCTTCTTACTGCTACAGTTCCTTCTGAGGCGCATGCTGCTGTTATTGATGCAGCCCGCCGTTATCATATGGAACTTTTGCTTGAGGGACCAGATTATTTTTATTTTGATCTGTCCATACCTATGAATGCTTCCAGACAATCTCTCTATGACCGCTTCCCAAACCACAGAGAGAATGTAGATATTCCAAATAAATGCTTTAACAAATTTGTTACCTGGGAAACGCCAGAAAGCGACACTGCTTCCTTTGTAAAGGCAGTATCTCCATGGTTTACTTACATTAATCGAGGCGGCGGATTCGGTGAATTTTGTATGCATGCCTACAGCAAGGCAACTGGCATTCAGTTTCTCGCAGACCGCTTCGGACTGTCACTAGATGACTGCTATGTAATTGGCGATTCCATGAATGATCTTCCAATGCTTGATTATGTACAGCACAGTATTTTAATGGGCAACGGAACTCCTTCTCTTCGCTCTCACGTTGAATATGTCACAACTGATATTCTCGATGACGGAATTGAAAATGCACTGGTACACTACAATCTTATCCCATGATAAAAGCCCGGAAGCAAAAACTTCCGGGCTGATCTTTTAAAGGAGCAATTTATCAAGCATGTTTCCATCCCAAAGAAGAATGTTCAGCTCATTTGCAAGCGTCACCGCATTCTTCGTAAAGCGGCTGTTCGTCATAACAACACCTACCATGCAATGATAAAAATCGCGTCCGCTATAAATTTCCTGCACAGCGCGCACCCCAACTGGATTAGTATAATATTTGCACTGAAATGCCCAGCGCACTCCATCCTTTTCTGCAAATATATCAACGCCATAATCTCCTGTTGTTGGTGTCAGTTCTACATTCTCATATCCTTTCGCCGTTAAAATCTGCGTACACAATACTTCAAATTCCAATCCATCCTGAACTGGCTGATATTTGCGAAATTTCCGGCGCAGAAAAAATCCAATTATAAGTACTGCAACAAATGCAGCAATAATCGCTGCCAAGTAAATATATTCTATTTTTATTCTGTCCACAAAACAACTTCTCCTGTCTGAAGTGTTTTCGAAACATCAATCAGGCGCTGGTTCTCAGAACCACGAAACTGAAGTGAAATATTTTTGCGTGCTTCAATAAAAGGACCATCCACGCAAACATCAATCAGCGATAAAATTTCCTTTGTTTCAGGACATTGCTCGCTCATCCATCCGCAAACATCCTTTTCCCACACATAACCAGTATAACACCAAATATCCTTACCGGGACATTGCTTTTTAACCTTTCGAAGCAGTTTTAATACTCCCGGCTGATTAGATGGATCAAGCGGCTCTCCTCCAAGCAGTGTAAGTCCTCTAACAACGCTGCTGTTTAGTTTCTCTACAAGCGCATCCTCCACTGTTTCATCAAATAAATTACCATAATTAAAATCCCACGCAATCTCATTAAAACAATTTTTGCAGTGATGACGGCATCCGCTCACAAAAAGCGTCATGCGCACACCTGGACCATTGGCAATGTCATATTCCTTAATTTCTGCATAATTCATATTGTGTTCTCCCTCTTCTGCAGCCGACTATGATTTTTTGTCTTGCACTGGTACATTCTGTGATCTGCCTCACGAATCATCGTATAAATATCGCCCGGCATTTCACCAAATTCTACCACTCCGTATGAAAAGCTGATGTGGCGCGCTTCTTCCTGCAGCATAAACACAATCGGATTCTTCATTAAAAGCTCATCAAGCATCATTTCTATTTTAAGTTTACTGCGGTTAGACAGCACAATAAATTCATCACCTGCATATCTGTACAAAAACTCATTGTGGCTCAATGCGTTTTTCATCATCTTAGCAAATTGAAGCAGATATTGATCTCCACTTTCATGACCATACTTATCATTTACTTCCTTTAAGAAATCCAAATCAATAAATACAAGACATCCCTTTGCGTGATCGCTAAGATAACGCACTCCCTCAATCTCAAATGTAGCGCGATTACGACAACCCGTAAGTGAATCTCTTGCCATCGTCTTTCTAAGACGCATAAGACGAAGCTCTTCCTGCATCAAAGAACGCACCATAGCATTATAATTATTCTGTTCCTGCTCTAACACCTCAATATAGCGCTTGCTAATCTGCTCATACTCACTAGGATGTCTGGAATTTTGCATTTGCTCAGATGCCTTCATCATAAGGCTGTAGATCATGCTTGTACTTCCAGTAAACAGTTCTGATTTAGCAAGAAATTTTCCAATTTCAATTACATCCTGAAAACGATTCTTTAAAAGAAGAAGCTTCATAAATTCTGCAAAATATCTGATACAAAATGAAATTCCGCTCTGTGCGAACCCTGATGACTGCAGATTATGAATATAATGAACAAACTCATCTGCCACTTCTTCCGACTGCGGCTGCTTGTACAATTGCAGGTAAAGACAGGTAAACTCTTTTTGAATGTCAAAAAATGATTTCTGATCATCAGGCACCTTCGTTTTAATCAGTTCCTCTAAGCCCTTCGCCGCATCAGCTGCATCATCAAGCTGTCCGAGTCCAATTTTAATATATACAAGACTGTCAAGGTACACAATTTCATTGATAATATCACTATTCCAAAAATCCACTCCTTCTGCTGCCGGATCTTTTCTTGTAACGTCAATCATTTTTTCCAGATAATATAATGCCTCTTCAAACAGATCATTCTCTGTAAAAGCAACTACAATACTATTATAGGTAGATTTTAAATTCATTCTGTTTGCATAGCCAGTCTCCACATATTTAAGTCCATATTCCACAATTTTAGGCTGAAAACCAGTTACGAAATAAAGACGCATAAGCGCCAGATAATACAATGCCTGATCTGTCGAATTAGGACAGTCCTCCAACAGCTTCTGGCAAAGTTCAATCATAGGAAATACACACTCGCGGTAGCTGCTGGCAAAGATACCATAGCTGGTAAAATACACGGCAAGACTATAATCTTCACGCCACTCTTTTGTCTTACTGCTCTGCAGATACTCCTGCTCTAAATCCTTTGTACAATTAAATGCATCCTGTGTACTCCAAACACCGGATTTAATTTTACTCATTAACTCTTCTACATCAATCATTTCATCTTTCCCCATAAAAATGCAGCTGCCTATCTAACACATGTTACAGCGACAGCTTTTTTTCCAAAAGCCACGTTGTAAGAATCATAAAAAGTGCCAGCTCAGCCAGATTAGCAAGTGCATATGGCCATGACTGCTGCAAAAGATAAATCAAATCAACTGTATCACGATATACCATCGGATGCAGATCTGTAATTACGCCTTGAATCTTTGACTCTGCATATATGCCAGCCACAAAAAGCGCAATCGTAACAACAAGCTTCAATCTGCTGTTTTGCAAGAGTGTTGCCGCCAGTGTAATGCAAAGATAAAGCATAGCCACTGTAGAAAACACAGAAAGCAGAAACGTAATAATACCAAACAGCGCCATTGATGCTACCTGTACTGTATCAATTCCAAAGTTTTTCATTACCTCTGAAATCACCTCACCCATGCTTTTATACACGGAATAGTGATTTAAAAACAGTGAAAAATCAAGCCATCCCAGTGCACCAAGCGCTGCCGCAAGTATCACTCCAAGCACAAGAACAGTCAGCATCTTTGACAATATTATGGAAAGAGCGCTCACAGGCGTCATAAACACAAGATAGCTTGTCTTTGAATTAATTTCCCTATAATAATTAGTAATTGCAAAAATAAACACGGCAAAATAGCACACTACTGCATACAAAACAAGAATAGTTGACCATATGATTGCATAGTCCTGCGTCTTTCCGCGAAGTGCAATCAAAAAGCAAATCTGCAGCGCTGCCAGTCCTGCAAGCAAAACAAATAGTGCCGTTCTATTTTTACGAAGCTCATACTTTGATAAACGAAACATTTTTCTGTCCTCCAAATGATCACATCACACAGTCGCTATAAACTTCTTTGTAAAGCTCTGTCATTGTTTTTCCGTGATGTTTTGTCAGCTCATCCACCTTGCCACACATGACAAGACCACCATTTTTCATAAATATAGCATCATCTGTCATGCGCTCTAAGTCATCGACAAGATGACTTGACACAAGAAACGTTTTCGTTTTAGAGAAATGCTTTTGAATCGTTTCCAAAATCTGATCTCTCGCAATAATGTCAATGCCATTTAGCGGCTCATCAAGCATAATAAGACTTGCATCACGCGAAAGTGCGAGCGCTGCCTTACCCTTTGCCATCATACCAGAAGACATCTTTGAAATCTTCATTTTAGGTTCCAATGAAAATGCTGACAATAGCTGTTCATATACCTGCGGCTGAAAATCTTCATAAAAGTCTGCAAAATAATGACCGGCATCCTTCCATGTCATATATGAGTAAAAATACGATTCTGTCGGCATATAGACTGTCTTTGCCTTACTATTTTTACCAACTGACTCCCCCTCAAATAAAATCTTGCCGCTGCTTGGATGAATCAGCCCTGCCGCCATCTTCATAAACGTACTCTTTCCGCTTCCATTTGGACCAAGCAGCGCATAGACACGACCACGTTCAATCTGCAGATTCAAATTATCTACTGCTCTGTGTGAACCATATTTTTTCGTCAGCTCACTGCATTCAAGTATTGTTGCCATTAAAGTTCCTTTCTGTCTTCGTCTGACTCGCCTTCATTTATAATACTTTCTGGCTGTTCTTTTTGCTCTGTTTTTTCCTGTGTCAGTTCCTGCTTTTCTTCTTCCTCTGACCAAAGCTTTTCCTGCCGCGGCGTTATTTTTGACTTTTTGACATATTGCTCATCATATGCCATTAACATATCGTCTCTTTGATTATAGCGAAGTCCTCTCATTACAAGTCTTGTGATCACATCATAGATAACTGCAAAGAACGGTACACCGATAATCATGCCGACAAAGCCCCAAAGTCCGCCAAAGAACAAGATAGAAAACAATACCCAAAAGCTAGACAAGCCTGTGGAATTACCAAGAATCTTCGGTCCAATAATATTTCCGTCAATCTGCTGAAGCACAATAACAAAGATCAAAAAATAAAATGCATGAAGCGGATTTTCCAGAAGCAGCCAAAGAGTTGATGGAACTGCACCAATGTACGGTCCGAAAAATGGAATTATATTTGTCACACCGACAACAACACTGACAAGAAGTGCTGACTTAATTCCCATCATATACGTTCCAATAAAACAGATCACTCCAATAATCAGTGAATCAACAAGCTTACCCATTAAAAAGCCGCTAAACATCTTATCGGCATAAATGATTTCATCCTCAATCAGTCTTGCCCATTTTTCCTTAAAAACACCGTAAAGAATCAGTCTGCCCTGCGCAAGAAAACGTTTTCGTCCTGCAAGCAGATAGATAGAAACGATCAATCCTAAAAATGCATTTTTTAAGAAACCAACAATATTTACTACCTGATTGCTAAGACCGTTGATTATAGTCTGAAGCATCGGTGTCAAATCTGTCTTTAACCATTCACGCAGACGTGTGGACAGCTCTGCATATAAACCATCCCAACTTTGCTGCATAGTCGGATATTTTTCTAACATATCGTGAAGCCACTTATTGCTGTTGTCAAGCTGATCTGGCAGCACACTGACAAGTGACAATATACTTGTTATCACCTGAGGAATTACAAGCATAAATAATGCAGTTACAATAGTAAGTGTTAAAAGTTCACAAAATGTGATTGCCAGTGCAGATGCAATTCCCTGCGCATGTTTTACGTGTGCGCGCACTAAAAGCTTCCTTAATTCCTTCTCCCACCAGCGACATGTCGGCCTAAGTACATAAGCAATAACAAAACCATAGATAAACGGCTCCAAAATGCCTATCAGATCATGAAAAAAGGCGCCAAATCCGCGGATTCGATAAAACAAAAAGAAGCAGACCATCCCGATCAGCAGGATGGCTACTCCCGTGACAGCGATTTTAAAGTATTTCTCATCTTCCTTCTTTCTAAGCACTAAATTCACCTCCAAATTTTCTGCTGTTATTGTACACTTTTACATGCGCAAAGTCAAGCAAAGCGGAAGGATATGAAGGCGGACCAAAAAAATTAACCGCCCACTACTATTATAGTGGACGGTCAATAAAAAACCTATATTTAACTTTTGTCACAAATTTTATTTTTTCAGTTCTCTTCTTACTATCAGCACAATTGCGATTGCCATTAGTCCTACGCCTGCTGTGACCATCATCATACCGATGCGTCCTGTTGGATCTTCGATACCGAGGATACGTCTTGGTGATTCTGGCGGTGTGGTGGGCTGCGGCGCTGTTGTTTGTGGTGCTGTGGTTGGTGTTGGCTGGCTTGGTGTCGTTGGTGCTGCCGGAGTCGTTGGCTGATATGGACTCGACTCTTCTTCCGGTGTTCTGCTCTCTGACGGTGTCGTTGACTCCGCTGGGCTTGTTGGCTCGGACGGTGTTGTCTCTTCTTCAGATGACGTACTCTCGTCTGGAGTTGTTTTGTCTGGAGTCGTCTCTTCTGGTGTCGTTGAATTACTCTCGTGCGGATTGGTTGGTCCGTCCGGCTCATCTTCTTCTGGAATGGAATGCTTTGGAATAATGCGGTTTTGGTAGATCAAATCACCGTTTGCATCGCGTCCCGGAAGAAATACAAGTGACATAACTACTGGGCCATAATCATCATAGGAACTTGGAACAATCAGGTACATACCAAATGGAATAGAAGAAATACTGCAGCGTCCTGTCACATCTGTTGCCAGTGTATAGGTCGGCTGAATGTCGTTCTCATCTATCCAGATCTTTAAGCGTCTACTCAGTGCAACCAGCTCTTTTGCAGTCTTCACATCTGTCTTATAACCACAATCTTCAAAATCAGGCATAAACTTTAATGACTGTCCGTCTGGTGCCGTGATGCCGTCTGTGATCTGATACATGCTGAAGATAACGCCCTCCATAGGAGTAGATTCATCCTCCAATGTAATCTCCAATGAAACATCCTGCTCATCTGCATTTACTGCCATAATCTGTGCGCATGATGTTAACAGCAGACATATTATCAATAACAGGCCTTGCAAATATCGCTTTACTTTCATACTTTTCATACCCTCTTGTCTCCTTCCTATTATCGCTTTCTCTTGCGGCTATGCAAGAGAACCCAGATCAACAGCACTACTAGAATCGGCACTGCTACAGCTGGTGCAACCAATTTTGGTTCTATCTGAATCGCATCCGCTGTTACGCGAATGGCACTTGCGCTTGCCTTTGTCTCTACGCGGTGTCCTCTAACTAGAAGACGATGCGTATTGATTCCATATGGTGTACAAGTGACCAGTGTACACAGATCTTTGTCTTCTTCAATCTCAAGATCTGACAGATCATCCGGCTCTACGATTCGAATCTGATCTACCTCATATGTCAATGTTTCATCCAGAACACGAATTAAAAATTCATCACCTACTACCAACTCATCCAAGTTGGTAAAAAGCTTAGCAGAGGGCAAACCTCTGTGTCCTGATAATACGGCATGTGTTCCCGGTCCTCCAACCGGAAGTGATGAGCCTTCGATATGACCAATTGCAATCTGAAGGATACCTTCGTCTGTACCATGATAGATTGGAAGGGAAACCTTGATCTTTGGAATTTCTATGTATCCTAAAATTCCATTGTCACTGACATCTAACAGTGATTCATATTCTTCTCGCTCTTCGTCTGTCATGATCCAGCGGTTTGACTTATTTTTAAGCTGCTGGTTATATTCGTAAGCATCATCCCACATATGCTCATACTGCTTATCATCTACTTCGGCAACTGCCTGTGCATATGTGGCAATTGCTCTCGACTGATGCAGCGAGTTCCAATAATCGCTGACGGTCGGATACAGCAGTAAGGACAGACCTACCAAGAGAATCAAGAGTAATAAGATGGTAGTCATATTTTTTTTGATCCACTTCATAAGCTCTCCTCACGGTTGTATCAGGATGCCTCAAAAGAGGCATCCGATTGCAACCTAGTTTGTTTCTTTGTGTTATCTTTGTGTTACCCGGATGTTCTACGAAGGAGCCTCAGCTACCGTTTACGTAATGATAGTCATCTCTCGCACAAATAACTTTTTTGCTCTGTTTAACTGATTAATTATTAACGAATCAATCGTACTGACAAAACAATTAGCGTGCGCTCATGCGCTTCTTGGTGATCAGAAGGATAGCTGCGCCAAGAACAAGGATAGAACCAACAACGTAGAAGATTGTGGTACCCATGCCACCAGTAGTAGGAAGGGTTGAACCCTTCTTATTCTCTACTGTATTATTCATATTTTGGCTCTTTGTAAGATCTGTTGTTGCACCAGTACCCGCTTCATTTTCCTTATGTGTTGCACTAATAATAACAGTTATCGGTTCACAAGTATTATATCCGCTTGGAGTTGATGTCTCAACCAATGTATATGTTCCTGCATCCAAACCTACAATATTAAATTTACCAGTTCCGCTTGCTGAAAACATTTCTACTCCAGCTTCGTCTCCCTTTACTGGACGATATGCATCCAAATCAGCATCCTTTATTAATTTAACTTCATTTTCTTCACCACTCGTTGCAGTTCCCTTATACAGTCTAAATCCTGCACCTGCAAAAGGTTCTGCTTTTTCATTAACCTTTGTATTGTCAACTTCATATGTAAATACCCATACGAAATCTTCTGGTGTCTTTCCACGACTGCCTTCGCCGCCAACATTCGGGTTATTGGAATACTCTAAATACACACCATTCTTATTTTCAGTATCTCCTGATTCCTTATTAACTTTTGCATTTTCATTTAAATGTGCATTATAAATAACTACAACTTCTGCACCATTTGTTAAATCAACACCTTTAATAGCCTTAAGGTCAGCAATTGTTAATGTCCATTTTCCGCCCTCCTGGCCAGCTGTTGCAGTACAGTTATACTTACTAGAATCAATTTTTACACCATCAACAGTAACGGACTCAATTGATTCAAAGGTAACTCCATTAGACATTGTATCATTAAATACAACTTCATATTTTTCATAATCTTTATAATTCTCACTAACTGGTAATGTTGCAATTAATTTAAACTTAAATGATTCATTAATTGCGTGATCGGCGGATTCACCCCAACCTTCTGCGTCAGAACTTGCCTCTGCGTCAGCTTTTTCATCCTGAACCTGCTTATCAACTGTTGGCTTTGTTCCCTTAGGAGTAGCTTTTACATTTTCAACAACTTTCATTATGTATGCTGTATAGTAATCATCCTTGCCAGTTAAACTATTATCTCTATCCTTAACAAGGTAATATCCAGCTGCTAATCCAGAAATTGTATACGGACCCTGAGCTTCTGTACTGCTATTTGGAGTAGTCAGATACCCCTTAGTCTCTAATTCTTTTGCAAATGCTTCTGCATCTGCTGTGCTTATTAAAGCTTTTGCCTTATCAGCTGCACTACCAAGAGCGTTCTGTCCAGTTGCGGTAACACCATTACCCCATTTAATATTAGATAACACGCCTTCATTCAAATCACCAGTAAAAATCTGGTATGCCTCATAAACGTGACCCTTTTTTGAATTGTTAATTGTGATTGTGTAAGTATTGCTACTTCCAGTTGGATTTTCTGTTGCAAATGTTGCGATACTCATTGCAAGTACCATGACTAAGCTGAGTAACAGAGCCATGACTTTTTTCATTTTCTTCATATTTTACTTCCTCGCTTTCTTTTCTATTCCTATCCTTTTTTGTTTTTGGGCTATGCCCTCCCTCTGAATAATGCGTAGAAATTGCGTATATTGAGGGTTCCCCATGCTTGGGGAGTTTAGAGAATTTGTTACCAAATTCTCTTGCCTCCTTTCTGCATGTGTTTTTTATATATCAGGAACGCTGCCCATGCTGTTAGGAGCACGCCGCCCATGGTATACCAATAAGTACCGGTTCCACCGGTTTCTGGAAGGGTGATTGATTGTTCCTCCTCTTTCTGGTTTGTAATGTAGATGATACCAGTTTGGATACCACCGTTATTAAGATATGTAGTCCTATAACCTGGTATTGTTACAGTTTCTTTTACAATATAGTAGTATGGTGCGTTTTCACTATCGGCTTTAGGAAGATCAGACCAAGAAACTGTCCAATTTTTAGCTGCTGTCAATGCTACATTTTCTAGCTTTGTACCAGTTTCTGTAACAGCTACTTCTCCACTACCAGAAACAGGCTCATATGCCTGTGGTGAATCATATTTTGGTGTAGGATGTCTATAATCATACTGACTTCCTTTGCTTTCGAAAATTGTAACTTCCATATCTGAAGTCACACTCGCTATTATATAATCATAAACATCCTTCTCATATCCAGCACTATAATCTTTTCGTTCAACCAGTTGTTGTTGCTCATCTAATTCAAAAAAATTACTTAAATGATCCTTTTCAAAGGTAATAGTAAATGAACTTCCCTTCGCCACTTCATATGTCTCAGTCTTAACACAATCTGACAATTGATATTTTACAGTTACCGTCCATTTTGCCAGTTGTTGCCTCTGCCTATAAACTGTAACCTGAATACTATCTGTCGGTGGATTTACCAATATGGATCCATCTTTATTTTCCCAAACCTTTTTTACTGTAATTTCTGTATTGTCGTTTGGAACATACAAGATGGCATCTTTATTCGTAGTCTCATAGAATTTAATCTTATCTGTGCTTACGCTAGCTGCTGAAAAGATACTATTCATATTCGTAATCGTAGTATTCTTATCGCTCTTCATAAACACAAAGTAGATTTCTTCGGCCAACCTACTATAGCCTGACGGTGCTTTTGTCTCCTGCAGTCTGTACAATGTTTCCCGTACAAATTCCTTTGGCAATTCAACTTCACCCTGTTCATTAGAAACATATTTTCCATCTAGATGATTGGCGTCACTCACAATTTCCCATCTATTAGATTCTGAATTAAATTTTTCAATTATAAATTCAGCTCCTGGAAGAAGGTTTGTATAGTCATCGCTATCTACCTTATAAATTCTCAGTGATCCCTTATCAACAGATGCTCCAGATGATTCATTATGAATCACATTACTTGTTGATGATGAAAATTTACCATATAACTTCACTTGATTTGTTACTGTAGGTGAAATTGCACTTCCACACTCTATGCGATACCTATAAACAAATACACATGCTGTTTCATCTGGTATTACAAGGTTTAAAACATTTGTTTCACTGTCATACTGTAATGTATACCTGCTTGAATTTACTTTAATACCTCTATAATCTTCTTTCGATGCATCATAATAGTATAATCCAGTCTTTTCAAGATCCAGATATGCACTAACACCAGTCGGCAAACCTAGTGTGTCTGACAATGTCAACGTATCAGCATACGGGTTCATATTCGCTCCAGCCGGATTCACTACAACAGAATACGCTGCATAATATGCACTTATCTTTCCATTGCTGTCTTTTTCTACTTCTACAGCTGAAGTTTTTTCAATCTTAGTTATAGGTCTGGTCACAGTAGTTGTCTGAGAATCTGAATTTGACCCCCATTCCACTTTATTAACATATGTTTTATCGGTAACAGTCAAATCATTCCACTCATCTTTAATGGACACACGGTATGTAATCGCAATCTTATACCCAGTCTGATTTGCTAACTTTAATGCGTTCAAATAGCCCGCATGTATTGTTATCGTCATATTCTGTCCATCTAATGACACAGTTGGCTTCTTATCTTTTGCAAAATCATAACTTTGTGCTCCATTTGCCCAGTAATTCATACTATGCGAATAGTTATCACCACTTAGGAACCATGCTTCTACTGAACTTTGATCCAATTTAACACCATCTGGTAAGATATCTTTCAAAATGATATCATTATCTTTTCCATCCTCTGGCTGAAGTACTATTCGATAATATAAATATCCGTCTTTCAGACTGTCATATGTCATCTCTTTACTTCCATCTAACATAGGTGCAAAATACAGATAGTTGCCTAAGTCTGCCTGTGGTGTATTGTAATCTCTTCCCCAACTTGCCACACTTTGTTTTGCCAAAGCTTTGTCCTTCTTAATTGTATGAGTGGACTCTGCCTCTTTACCATGTTCCGGAAGTTCTGCCTTATTTTTAAATACAAGTGAAGTACCTGGCTGCATCTGTGATACATCTGCATAAGTACTATATGCATCAAGAATCATGTATTTTGCTTTGATGTTAGTTCCACTTTTTGGTGTTATCTTTATTTCAAAAGATCTTACTTTCTGTGTGGTATCTGTAGATTCAATTACATTTCCTAATGCATCATAGTATGTCACACTCAAAGTTACCTTATCATTATTATAAGAAAGCTTTGAATCATTACTAAGCTGTAGAGCAAAGTTGTTTGCAATATCTGCTTGCAATTCACTAGCTACTGCATAATGATCACCTGAAGAACTTGCATCCAGAATTGTGTCTTTATATGTAAACTCTACCAATTCTGAATCTGGAAGTGAAACAGTTGTACTCCATGTTAACTTCTTCATTCCATTGTTTGCATCTTCTTCATTCTTATAATTCTTGCTAACACCCCAGTTACGATGAGTAACATCTACCCCCGCCGTGCTGCTGTTTCCTGTTCCATCCTTTCCTATTGTTCCTGTATTGTTTACTTTTCCATTTTCGGCTGGAGCAGTTGTCTTATAAGTAATTCTGTATTCACTTGTGTACGATTTATCTGTTCCAAACGTATACTCAATACTTCCATCTGATCCAATTGTGGCTTTTCCAATTGACTGATTTGTAACTGTATCTATTACATCAAATTCATTACCGATAAATTGGATTCCGTTAAGCAGTTTATCATAAAACTTATAGCCTTGAATGTCCTTTTTACCCTTATTTAACGTAACAGTCCAGTTAATCTCATTTTTATCAGAATCATAACCACCTGTTTTGCTGATCATTGCCTTTGAA
>OIXA01004541.1_pt1 | contig 13219 bp, 8 predicted proteins | sample 1587721 | NCBI WGS metagenome assembly OIXA01 (sample SAMEA3888900, study PRJEB22519) | human gut metagenome | biome: human gut; feature: human-associated habitat; material: faeces | place: Denmark | collected 2013 | reverse complement strand
CCGAGCTGAAAGCCCACGACGTTATCGTTATTGCGGCACCGATGTATAACTTCAATATCTCGACCCAGTTGAAAAACTATTTTGACCTGGTTGCACGTGCAGGCGTTACTTTCCGCTATACCGAGAAGGGTCCGGAAGGCCTGGTCACCGGTAAAAAAGCCATCGTTATCACCAGCCGCGGTGGGATCCATAAAGATGGCCCAACGGATCTGGTAACGCCATATCTGTCCACATTCCTGGGCTTTATCGGCATTACCGATGTGAAATTTGTCTTCGCCGAAGGGATCGCGTACGGCCCGGAAATGGCAGCGAAAGCACAGTCTGACGCAAAAGCAGCCATCGACAGTATTGTTGCTGCATAAGATTTATGATGCCTCCCACGAAAGTGGGAGGTTTTTTATTTAACCCGCCTTTTGCGCAATACTGTCCAGCGTTGCCAGCACGTCATCCGTTAGCACTAATTCATCGGACGCCATATTCTCCCGCAGATGCCCCACCGAAGAGGTGCCAGGAATCAGCAAAATATTCGGTGAACGCTGTAACAGCCACGCCAGCGCCACCTGCATTGGTGTCGCATTAAGGCTTGTAGCAACATCGGAAAGCGTGGAGGATTGCAGCGGCGTAAAGCCCCCGAGCGGGAAGAACGGCACGTAGGCAATGCCATCACGAGCCAAAGCATCAATCATTGCGTCATCAGCACGGTGGGCAATGTTGTATTCGTTCTGCACGCAGACGATTTCGGCAATCTTTCGCGCCTCTGCAACCTGCGTCGGTGTGACGTTACTCAGGCCAAGATGTTTTACCAGACCTTGTTGTTGCATCTCCGCCAGCACTGTCAGGCTGGCCTCAATCGATCCTTCCGCTGGGCCATGACCATCCCCCATCATAACGCGCAGGTTAACCACATCCAGTACGTCCAGGCCGAGATTACGTAGATTATCGTGTACCGCTTTTTGCAGCTCTGCCGGAGAAAATGCGGGTAACCAGGATGCGTCCTCTCCACGCCGCGCACCAATTTTAGTGACAATTGTCAGGTCGTCAGAGTAAGGATAAAGCGCTTCGCGGATAATCTGATTGGTGACGTGCGGACCATAAAAGTCGCTGGTATCAATATGATTGACGCCCAATGCCAGCGCCTCGCGCAGCACGGTTATAGCGACGTGGCGATCTCTTGGGGGGCCAAAAACCCCAGGGCCTGCCAGTTGCATCGCGCCATAACCAAGACGGTTAACGGATTTTGTACCGAGAGTAAATGTGTTGCTGCTCATCGCACCCTGCCCTGTAATAAAACGGATTAAGAAAAATCAGTATAGAAACGAAAAGAGATAAATAATGCGAAGGCGTAAACAAGATTACTGGATGAGTTGCTCTATTGTCCTTGAAGACACCAAAACAAAACGCCTAAAGCATCGCATCCGGCAATAAAAAACCGCAACCTGTATCAGCATTGCGGTTTGTGTATCACGTGCTAAAAATTAGAACGTTTTCTTGAAGTTTAGCATCACACCTTTATCACTGATGCCGTCTTCTTTCCAGTGGAATGCATCTACCTGCAACGCACTTTCCTGGCTGCTGTATTTCACACCCATTGTCGCCAGGCTGTTGAAACCACCACCATTCTGACCATCATCAATGTTGAAACGCTGGCTTCCCGCGCCCGAAACGCTCGCAGTTCGCTGGCTTTTCACATAGCTCAGGTTCGGGCCGCCTTCCAGCGTGGCGTTCGCACTCCAGCCGTCCTTACCGGCATAGTCCAGTTTCAGCCCAACAATGCTGTCCACTGCCGTTTCGCTACCGCTGTTCATGCTCAGGTTAAAGTCACCCGCATTGCGTTCCTGATAGCCACCCTCCAGTGTGTGACGCAGTTTAACCCCGGCATATGGCGTGACGTTCAGCCCTTCACGCAGCTCAAAGGTTTTCGCCCCTTCACTACGGAACTCCAGGTACTGTTGTTTCACATTAGCATCGGCTGTTTTATTGATATCGCCGTACGCTACCGAGCGGCTGCTGTCGAGCTGGTGCACATCATAACGCAGGGCGTTATTCCAGTTCATACCGTTGTCAAAGGCCATCTGGTGTTTCAGACCGAAGAACTGGCTGTAACCGCCTGTCACTCCGTTATCGCCTGCGGTATCTGAACCATTACCCTCCAGACGCGCAATCCCGTATTCCAGACTCAGGTTCTGATGTTCAGTCAGCGTCAGAGATTTACGCAGCGCCATCATGTCGTACTGTGTGTCGTTACCCAGTTCAGCACGCGGGTCGCCTTTCGCTACCACGTTGAAGGCCAGACCGTTTGCGACTTCCGGTGCTGCATCGGACAACATGCTGAAGCGGTTACTTAACACTCGTGCTTCATTGAATACCGTTGTTGCCTGGCTGCCGCTGACCTGTTTCAGCGCACTGTTCAGTTCCGCCGTGGTGCCTACGTTCAGGCTGCTGTACAACTCGTTGTTGGTATAGCCCGCATCCAGTACCTGCGCGACGGTGTTAACAGATGAATCTGTTGCTACATCGGTGTAGGCATTTTTAGTCATCGTGACATCAACGTTGCCGCTGGCGTCAGTAGTGCCTTGCGCGTTCCATACCACAGAGGTCGATGTAATCGTCTCTGCGTCGGTCAGATTACTGCCCTGAACGACGTTGTCGAAGGTCACGGAGGTGGAGCTGGTTCCAGCCGTAAATCCGGTGTTAACAGAAACCCCTTTCAGGCTTGCATTGTTCACTTTCAGCTTGCCGGCACTGCCGTCAGAACTGGTTCCTACAACATAACCATTCAGTTTGTTCTGGCTTCCGTCACTGGACGGGGTGCTGGCCGCAACAGAAACCGACGAGCCAGGTACATCAGGCAAAGTGTAATCAGCATAATGCACTTCGCTATTGTTACCGTTATTGCCGTTCACACCTTCAATGTTAACGCTGTCACCTTGCTTGATTAGCCCGGAACCTGTCACTCCATCGGCAATAGTCACTGTGCCGTTGTTCACGAGGTGGCCTACGGAACCCAACATGCTAAATGCAAAGGAGTTGTTGGCGTAAATGTTGATGGCGCCATTGTTCTCAATGACCGCATCAGCTGTCGTGCCGCTGTCCAGTTGCATCCCGATCATGCCCGTGTCGGTCGTGCCCGACGTTCCGAGGTTGATCGTGCCGTTGTTAACCAGTCGTGCGTTTTTATCCCCTTCCATCGCAATAGCGTTATTACCGCTAATATTCATGGTGCCGTCATTCTGCGCAACGTAATTGCTGTGAGTGAATTTCACTGCAACGCCGCTGTCTTTATCAAAATTGACGACCCCATTGCTCTGGTTCCAGAAGAAGGCATTGCTGCTCCCGGCATCACTGGCGCTTACGGCCAAAGATTTCGCCGTGACATCCGCAATACCGCCGTTAATAAAGCGCCCATTCCCACCCCAGAAATTTAGTACGCCGTTATGGGAAGAGTTGGATAGCAACATTTTCCCGGTATTGTAGAACGTACCTGACTGATTCAGATGAACAGCGTTTTTGCTATTATCCAGAATGAAGTCACCACTGTTTTTGAACACGGCATTATCGCCAAGGGACCAGATCCCCATGTTATTAGCAATAGCGCTGTTGGCCAGTCTGGAGCCGTTCTTCACCGTCCCGCCCTGTTGGTTATTGAACGTTCCTCCTGTCTGAGTCATACGACTGTTAACCGACCCTGTGTTATTGAAAGTACCGGCGTTTTGCGTCACCTTCGCCACAGAGCCTTCGTTACTTAACGCACCGCCGTTGATAATTATTGCGTTATTAATCGTACCCGTTGATGTATTAACTAACTTACCGCTACTAATCGCAATATCAGCACCGGAAAGCGCACCACTGTTAACAACATTACCGTCTTTTTTGTCGCTAATCGTGGCTTTTTTGGTCAGACTTTGTGTTTCACTCTGTGCAGTGATGACATCGCCACCCGTGTATAATATCGAGGTATAGGAGTCAGTATCATTATAGTCATTGCCCGTCAGGCAATTAGTGTTAACACAAATGGTGCCATAGTTAAGAATGACACCGTTACCAGTGCTATAAAATGCCTGCCCATTGTCAGCATTAATATTGATAACACCGGTTTGATCGTTAATGGCGGTACCACTGTTATATGCAGCCATACCGATAAGCGAATTCACGCCCAGGCTACTATCGTAATTACCGTTTTTCTCCAGATTAATGGTGCCCTGGTTAATAACCGTATTACCAGCGCCGTAGGCGGCCATACCAATTCCGGCGTTATAAACGGTGATAACACCACTCTGTTGGTTGACTGCTGTGGCGTTCTTCCTCGGTCCACTGCCAGCATCTGTCCCAACGCCCATACCAACAGAATATCCTCTGGCGTCGTTACCAATATTGTCACGCAAAGTTGTTGTATCGTTTACATCAACCCACAGTGCATCCAGTGTAATCTGCCCCGCGTTTTCTGCCGTACTTTCATCGATGGCCAACATACCGACATTGCCACGTCCGAACATCTCGATTTTGCCGCCGTTCTCATTGAGTACATAACCATGAGTTTTGGCGCTAAGGCCCGTCATACTGTTCGCTGCGTTATAAAAGACTAAATCATTAAAACCCAGTGACGCGCCAAGGTTGATTACGCTCTCTTGTTCCGCCACTTTCGTAGTGATAGTGCCTGTGTTCACGACACTGGCCCCTTTGGTGGCTAAATAGCCATACCCTCCGTTTGCAAACAGCCCATCGAGGTACTGAGAAAGCGTGAGATTGCCAGTGTTGCTTCCGAATGAATCCTCACCAGTAATAGCGGCAAAACCGATGCTTCGGAGATTAATATCACCGTTATTGACCAACTGAGAGCCAGACGATGCATCAATGAGGTGATCGGCTGACATAGCATAACGCTCGTAAGTATCAACCTGCATGTTGATCGTGGCATCCGCACCGACATCCAGCATGGCACCATTCCGCAAATCAATGATTTGTGTATTGCCGAGCAGCACATCACCGCTAATAGTGGAATCCCCGTTCAGATGAACGGACGATTTTCCATCAACACTGATAACAGGAACCTTGCCACTGCCTTTTCGCTCGGACGCAATAGTGGAACCGTCAGTTAGCTTGTTCGCCTCACCAACCAGTTGAATACCGCCATTCAGACGGAAAGTATTACCATCGCCTGCAATGCTGAGTCCGGTAATATTCTCCTGGCTACCATCAAATACAACGACGCCAGCAGAATTGCGTGTAGTAAGTTCACTGTCAGCAACAACCGTTAACTTACCGTCCAGAGTGACATTGTTATTACTGCCGCTGACATTAATCCCCACAGACGGGTCGTAGAAATAATCTGCCGCGTTGTCAGCCGTTTGATCTTTATCTACCAGAACATTACCGGTGATATTAATAGTGTTGGCATCGCCGGATACATTCACGCCTGTCGCCTTCTGACCGGTGACGTTCAGATCTTTTGCCGCCAGCGTGACGCTGTTGTTATTACCGTTTAGATCCATCCCGGTAGAGAAGTCGCCCACCTGCATACTGCCTGCCAGCGAAATATTCCCTTCATTAGTGGTAATGTCAAAACCTGTCGCGTTATTGCTGACGTTAACATCACCCGTGTTAGATACGGTTGCTTTTTCACCGTTGATGAGTACGCCAATTGAGCCCTCATCGGAAACCGAAATATCTCCTTCATTGTTTAGCGCGGCGCTGTCGCCAGCGATCTCCACGCCATAGGCACCACCCGTCACAATCAGACCACCATCCAGATTTACAGTGCCGTTATTGCCCGTAATTTCTGTTCCGGTGGAGTTTTTGCCGTCTACCGTGGTGTTGCCAGTATTGTTGACCTGAGCATCGTTGCCGTTAACCTGCGTGCCCGTACCGCCGTTAGTAATGGTGCTGTCTCCGTCATTGCTGACGGTCACTGCATTACCATCAACCTGAATACCGACAGAGTCCGTATCCGCTACAGTGATCGCTCCTGTCGTGTTTGCAATGGCGCCGTCTCCAGTGATATCAATCCCGTGAGCACCGCCGCTGACATCCAGCGTGCCGTCCTGATTCACCACCGCGTTGTTACCCGCGATTTCCGTGCCGGTGGCGTCTTTGCCATCAACAGTGGTGTTACCGTTATTATTCACGGTGGCTTCATCGCCGTTAATTTGCGTGCCGGTGCCGCCGTTGCTGATAGCATTGTCGCCATCGTTGTTGACGATGGCTTTATCACCGTCGATCTGGATACCGATGGAATCCGGATCGGTAACCGTCATACCGCCTTTGTTATCCACTTTGGCGCTGTCGCCGGTGATATCAATACCGTGACCGCCGCCGCTGACATCCAGCGTGCCGTCCTGATTCACCACAGCGTTATTACCTGCGATTTCGGTACCTGTAGAGCCCTGACCATCAACGGTGGTGTTACCGTTATTGTTCACGGTGGCTTCATCACCGTTAACCTGCGTGCCGGTGCCGCCGTTGCTGATGGCGTTGTCGCCGTCGTTGTTGACGATGGCTTTGTCGCCGTCGATCAGAATACCGATGGAATCCGGATCGGTAACCGTCATACCGCCCTTGTTGTCCACCGTGGCGCTGTCGCCGGTGATATCAATCCCGTGACCGCCGCCGCTGACATCCAGTATACCGTCCTGAATAACTTTCCCGTTATTACCGGCGATCTCCGTGCCAGTGGAATCTTTACCATCAACGATGGTTTTGCCATTGTTGTTTACTGTGGCATTATCACCCGTAATAACAAGCTCACCGTTATGATTATATTGCCACTTCGTTGCGCCATCTGCGCTCACCCCGTCAAGGGCAACCGTGTTATTCGCTTCATCAATTTGCCAAATATTAATAGTTGCCTTACGGCCATTGCTATCTTGTAGAGAAATAGTCCCGTCAGCATTCTCGGTATAAGTAAAAACTGAATCGCGAATAGTTAACGTTTTTGCTGTTTTATCGAGGATAACGTCATTATTAAACGAAATTGGTTTGGGAGGCGTCGGGGTATCATCCGAACCGTCGTCTGGTATTATCTCATCTCCGCCAGGAGTTGGGGGAACTGGAGTGTCGTCTGAATTATCATCAGGTGGAGTTGGTGGAAGTGGAGAATTATTGCGATGATGATGATCATCATCGTCGTTTAGTTCCACTATGGCTAAGGCTGTGATTAACGCAGTAGCAGCACCTGTGGCAAGCCATGGCATCAGGTTCTGTTCGACTACAGGGGAGCATTCAGAGGGTAAGCGTTTAAGCTCTTCTGGACTGAGTTTTCCAGGGTCTGCCGGACAAGTCACATTGGTATTTTTCTTTTCACCTGTGGTGGTTTCTATCTCTGTGATATCTGCCGCCCAGCCCTGACCACTCAGAGCCAATGCAATACAGGCTGACAATAGAGTTTTCCTTTGCATAATAAATCCTTCTGGCGAATATAAAGAAGGTCGGATGCCTTAACCCAACCAATTAATCAATCAATTAAAACATAGAGGACATTCAATATTGCCAGTAGATTGGCACCTAATCAAACATATTCTCTGACAATCTGTAATTATAATTTGAGTGAATGAATACACCTGCATAATATACAACTTGCGTATATTATATGAATTATAGATTTAAATGGCATCAGATAAGCATTCATTTGATAAAAAACGGTACAAATCAATACTCAAATAAATAAATCAGAGCAGAAGCATAATTCTGCTTTATAATTAAAGGGAAAAATAATTATATAACTGTTACTGTTTCGGTCGCAGATTCTCATCAAACACCAGGCGTTTCCTGCCAGGTTCAACTTCCCGCAATGGCTCGACTTGATGCAACGTCTGCTTACAACGAGTCACCAGCACCTGATGCCCTGCTTTCTCAATGCCAGCTCCTGCTCGCTGAGTTCACGAATCGCTTTCGCCGGGCTGCTGACAATCAAGTAATTAGTCGGCATTTCTGCTTTGGCTTTCACAAATGCGGAAACACCAACAATACTGTTCTCACCAATCACCACACCGTCCATCACTACCGCGTTAATTCCCACTAATGTATGGCGGTGGTTAATGCAGCCGTGAAGAATAGTCGGAGATACAGGTATGTCAGTACGTAGTTTGTACCGAATGTTTGCCGATAAAGGTTTGGTGGTCGCGCAATATATTCGTAACCGTCGTCTCGATTTTTGTGCAGATGCGATTCGCCATGCCGCAGATGATGAAAAACTGGCAGGCATTGGCTTTCATTGGGGATTTTCCGACCAGAGTCATTTTTCAACGGTATTTAAACAACGCTTTGGGATGACGCCAGGCGAGAATCGGCGTAAATTCCGCTAACTAATTCGCGTTGCATGTACAGCAACGCGAATTAGTTAAAACAGATATTTGACTATGCATTTTTCAGGGCGAAAGGCAATTTGACAGGCGTTTTTGAATAATCATCTTGTTTCCGGAAAATAGATTAATCGCCTTCTCCTGTAGCGTTATCCCGATATTGCGGCTTTACTATTAAAATTTTCGCACCCATTTACCGTTTATCCCTTGTACATATTCCCCGGGTTTGGCCCGTTCTACGAGCTTTTGCCCGGCGAGTTTCGCGATATCATCTACCGACACATTATTTTGCTTTGCCAGTTGTTGATAGCTCGCTTTACGTTCGGCATTAATGTCGGTTACTAATTTCTCAGTTTCAGCATCTGTTTTCAGCGCAACCAGATAACCATAAAATGTTTCGCCTACCCGCCCCTGAGTTCTGGCTTCATCCAGAGTCAATGCCATTACATTGCTGCTTACCAAGCCAACAAGAAATGCACAAAGAAGTAATGTTCTTTTCATCATCACCTCAAAAAAGATCGCTACGGGTCTCAAGCAGCTCTTCGACATCTTTGTCTGCCTTGATGATGATCTCATGCTCAATTTTAACGTTCATATTGATAGTGATCGGTTCCTTAGGTGCAGCGACTTCAATACGAGGCGTACAGCCAACCAGCATAAAAGATGACGTCAACGCAGCCAGTAAAATTTTCATTGTTTATCCTCACACTCTTTTCCTTGCGGACAGTCATTTCCCGGCAGACGCGCGTTCTGCTCCAGCCATGCCTGGAGATTATCGCCAAAGCGTAAACTGCGCCACAGCGTAAAAATATTCTCTTCATGATGGTAATTAAGATTTACCGTACCGCTTTTACCATCAACGCGACTGGTACCTGTAATATTGGCCTGCATGGTTAATAAACCGAGATTATCTAAATTAATTTTTGTCGATGAACGGCTAATTTCCATATAGCGCAACCAGTTAATTGCTGAACCCGCAGTCATATTGTCTTTCACCACCGCATCTGCGGTGTCTTTATCCAGCCGCAAGGTCATTGGTCCGCTATTTGCCAGCCAGCCGTCTTTCACTATCCATTTTTCATTGTTTAACCATAACGGCAGTGCACCACTAAATGCCCCGGACATGGCGAATTGTTTCGGATTGACGGCGCTAACCAGTTCGCTGGATGAGAGATTATTCAGCCGCAACAGCGCCGGGTCATGTTGCGGCATACGTAATTGTTTCATCAGCACGTTACCGCCTAACACATCGACACTAACATCAGTCAACAGCAATGGTTCTTCTTCAGTCCACGGATAACGCCCTTGCAAATCAGCCGTAATATTTTTCGCTGTCACCAGATTAATCACTTCGGCAATTCGCAACGTAACGGGGCCGCGAGTCCCCAGATGCCAGGCTCCATCGGCAAAACGGAAAGGCAGGACAAAATCGACACCGTTAACCTGATTATCTGGCATCCAGGCACTACCGCCTTTCAATACGCCGTGCCCCCCCGCGCGGAATCCTTGTTCGGGCGCTGCTGAAAATGCGACCTGAGCATACAGTTCACCATCGCGTAAGTTCATCTTCCAGTCGGGTGGCGCCAACGGCTGGAATACAGTCAGTGATTGTTTAGGCCACCAGGCGTTACCGCGCAGACGAATACCGTCCCAGCGACCATTTACCCGAACCGGGCCAATCTCACCAGCATGTAAATCGCCTTTAAAGAGGAAATACGTCGGATCGCGCCCATCGACACTAAATTTTAAGGTTGATGGCGGTAACACACTGCCGCCAGTGAACAGCGTTTGCCCGGCGTCCAGTGACAGAGCGCCGCTGAAGGAGGGATGCTGTGCGTCACGTCCCCAGACGACGGGCTTGTCGAGAATTAATCGCGGCTTTTCTACCGTCATCGTACCGTATTGTAACTGGTCGAAACCGGTGGAGAGATCGGTCAGCGTAATCGTGCTGTCATGCCACTCACCCTTTCCTGCGACATCCCAGGTGGCATTCATCGGTGTAAAACTGCCTTTTCCCCAGTAGCGCCACTGCCAGCGGCCAGCGTCAGGGAGAAAATCATTCGCCAGCCCATCCATATGCAGCACGAAATCGCCCAGTTCATTTTCATGCGCCTGCAAAATGGCCTGCAAACGTCCGTCAACACCACGTTGGGTGACTTTTACACCCGCTAAAGGCCAGCGGATTTCATCGATGTCCAGCGAATCGATGACTCTTCCCTTCGAACGTAATAACGCACCTGGCTCAAAGGCCAACGTTGGGTCAGTCAGACTTCCGCTTAGCTGCGCAGGTAAACGGGCATATAAAATGAGGTCCGCCTGTTTCGCTTCACCGGTCAGTTGCAGAGGCAGCTGGCTGTTATCCATGCTTAATTTTCCTGGGCCAAAATTAAGCACCGCGTTGCCCTTACCCGCTTGCCCCTGGGTCAGCACACTCAGTCGCCCGCTGACCAGAGCGTTCTCGAGCCCTGCCTGCCAGTTGTCGACTTTGACACCCAGTCGGCCACTCAAAGGAAAACCTGCATACGGCCAGCTCCAGCGACCATCGCTTACGGTCAATTGTTGACGAGTAATTTGCCACGGCAAATCGAGCAACGGATCGCCGTTATCCCGTGCCAGCACAATCAATTGCCCGCTATTTTCCTGCCAGTCCAGCTCGGCATCCACCAGTGAAGGCTCCTGCGGTAAGTTTAACGTCGCAGTAGCATGACCACTTACAGGAAGTCCATCCGGCACGAGCGGCATAGTAAATTCCCCCACCAGTTTTACCGGCGGCTGATTTTCAAACGCGACGACATCCAGTTCGCTGACTGTAAGTTGTTGCCCTTTAAGCTGGCCTTGAAATTTAACTTTTTCGCCCTGATAACGCAGTTGCTGGATATCGGAGGTTAATGCGAGAGAGAGTTTTCCCTGCCATTCCTGCCAGGGAGAAAAAATCAGTTTATCGATATTGATCCAGGTGTTAGGCAACATGGCCTGCCACTGCGCGAGGGTTTTTGGAGCGGCAAGCGATTGCTCCGTCTGCGGCAATTTCGCCAGACAAGCAGAATCAAATTCTACCGTGCCGACGTTCAATAACCAGCGGCTGGGATGTGAAAGGCTGGCGTTGGTGATATGCGCAAGCTGACAATCTCCCACCAGATAACGGAGATCGGGGATGATTAAACCTTTACGCGTAATGCGTGGGCTTTCATCTAATGCAATACGTGTCCCGAGCGGTAGCCAGATGCCCGCCAGCGTGGGAACCCACAGCCCGAGCGTCATCAGCAGCGTCAACGGCACAAGAATAATCAGTAATAACAGCGCGAGAACGGCTTTATATTTACCCAGCATGGGTAGTTAATATCCTGATTTAGCGAAAAATTAAGCATTCAATACGGGTATTGTGGCATGTTTAACCGTTCAGTTGAAGGTTGCGCCTACACTAAGCATAGTTGTTGATGAATTTTTCAATATCGCCATAACTTTCAATTATATTTGAAATTTTGTAAAATATTTTTAGTAGCTTAAATGTGATTCAACATCACTGGAGAAAGTCTTATGAAACTCGCCGTTTATAGCACAAAACAGTACGACAAGAAGTACCTGCAACAGGTGAACGAGTCCTTTGGCTTTGAGCTGGAATTTTTTGACTTTCTGCTGACGGAAAAAACCGCTAAAACTGCCAATGGCTGCGAAGCGGTATGTATTTTCGTAAACGATGACGGCAGCCGCCCGGTGCTGGAAGAGCTGAAAAAGCACGGCGTTAAATATATCGCCCTGCGCTGTGCCGGTTTCAATAACGTCGACCTTGACGCGGCAAAAGAACTGGGGCTCAAAGTAGTCCGTGTTCCAGCCTATGATCCAGAGGCCGTAGCTGAACACGCCATCGGTATGATGATGACGCTGAACCGCCGTATTCACCGCGCGTATCAGCGTACCCGTGACGCTAACTTCTCTCTGGAAGGTCTGACCGGCTTTACTATGTATGGCAAAACGGCAGGCGTGATCGGTACCGGTAAAATCGGTGTGGCGATGCTGCGCATTCTGAAAGGTTTTGGTATGCGTCTGCTGGCGTTCGATCCGTATCCAAGTGCGGCGGCGCTGGAACTCGGTGTGGAGTATGTCGATCTGCCAACCCTGTTCTCTGAATCAGACGTTATCTCTCTGCACTGCCCGCTGACACCGGAAAACTACCATCTGTTGAACGAAGCCGCCTTCGATCAGATGAAAAATGGCGTGATGATCGTCAATACCAGTCGCGGTGCATTGATTGATTCTCAGGCGGCAATTGAAGCGCTGAAAAATCAGAAAATTGGTTCGTTGGGTATGGACGTGTATGAGAACGAACGCGACCTGTTCTTCGAAGATAAGTCCAATGACGTGATTCAGGATGACGTCTTCCGTCGCCTGTCTGCCTGTCATAACGTGTTGTTCACCGGGCATCAGGCTTTCCTGACCGCCGAAGCGCTGATCAGCATTTCACAAACGACCCTGGATAACCTGCGCCAGGTCGATGCTGGCGAAACCTGCCCGAACGCGCTGGTCTGAAAGTCCTTTCCCTTTTGTGCCCTCCTTGCGCGGGGGGCACATTCAGATAACCCCCACAGAAATTGCCTGCAGTAAAGTTAAACTGTGCGTATTTAACAGATGTGATAAATGTTTTTGGAGGAAAAATGAACAAGTTTGCTGCACTGCTGGCGGCAGGAATGCTGTTATCCGGCTGTGTCTACAACAGCAAAGTTTCCACCGGCGCGGAGCAACTTCAGCACCATCGTTTCGTCCTGACCAGCGTGAATGGCCAGGCGCTGGCGGCAGGAGCCAAACCGCTGGAGCTGAGTTTTGGCGAAGAGATGTATGTTTCAGGAAATATGTGCAACCGCTTTAGCGGTAAAGGCAAAATCAGCGGCGGCGAGCTGAAGGTCAAAACGCTGGCGATGACCCGTATG
>OIXA01004537.1_pt1 | contig 13232 bp, 11 predicted proteins | sample 1587721 | NCBI WGS metagenome assembly OIXA01 (sample SAMEA3888900, study PRJEB22519) | human gut metagenome | biome: human gut; feature: human-associated habitat; material: faeces | place: Denmark | collected 2013 | reverse complement strand
ATAACGGTCCTAAGGTAGCGAAATTCCTTGTCAGGTAAGTTCTGACCCGCACGAATGGCGTAATGATTTGGGCACTGTCTCAACAGCCCGCCCGGCGAAATTGTAGTACTGGTGAAGATGCCAGTTACCCGCAACTAGACGGAAAGACCCCATGGAGCTTTACTGCAGTTTAATACTGGGAATCGGTAATTCATGTACAGGATAGGTGGGAGACTGAGAAGCACGGCCGTCAGGTCGTGTGGAGTCACCGGTGGGATACCACTCTTGGATTGCTGGTTTCCTAACCTGCGGCCCTGAATCGGGTCGGGGGACACTGTTAGACGGGCAGTTTGACTGGGGCGGTCGCCTCCAAAAGAGTAACGGAGGCGCTCAAAGGTTCGTTCAGCACGGACGGAAATCGTGCATTGAGTGTAAACGCATAAACGAGCCTAACTGCGAGACCGACGGGTCGAGCAGTAACGAAAGTTGGAGTTAGTGATCCGGTGGTATGTGAGTGGAAATGCCATCGCTCAACGGATAAAAGCTACCCTGGGGATAACAGGCTGATCTCCCCCAAGCGTCCACAGCGACGGGGAGGTTTGGCACCTCGATGTCGGCTCGTCGCATCCTGGGGCTGTATTCGGTCCCAAGGGTTTGGCTGTTCGCCAATTAAAGCGGCACGCGAGCTGGGTTCAGAACGTCGTGAGACAGTTCGGTCCCTATCTGTTGCGGGCGTAAGAGATTTGAAGGGAGCTGTCCTTAGTACGAGAGGACCGGGATGGACAGACCTCTGGTGCACCAGTTGTCGTGCCAACGGCACAGCTGGGTAGCTACGTCTGGACGAGATAAACGCTGAAGGCATCTAAGCGTGAAACTCCCCCTAAGATAAGATCTCTCATCCTGAAAAGGAGTAAGGCTCGTCGTAGACTATGACGTTGATAGGTCAGGGGTGGAAGCACAGTAATGTGTGTAGCTGACTGATACTAATAAGCCGAGGGCTTGACCTACAGTTTTCGTAAGCAGGCTCTAATTGCAAAGCCTCCATAATTGCAAAGTTCGATTGGTGTTCGGTTTTCAGGGTACATCCTGAATAGTTGGTGTTGATTGGGGTGAGGGTCCACCTGTTCCCATACCGAACACAGAAGTTAAGCTCACTTCCGCCGACAATACTTACCGGGTGACTGGTCGGGAAGATAGGTAATGCCAACACAAAGGATCAGCGAAAGCTGGTCCTTTGATTTATCCATTGGTGCTGATTGGGATGAGGGTCCACCTGTTCCCATACCGAACACAGAAGTTAAGCGCATCTCCGCCGACGATACTTACCGGGTGACTGGTCGGGAAAATAGGTAGTGCCAATGCTTGAAAAAAGACCGTCTGATTTTCAGACGGTCTTTTTGTTTATTCTTTGACGTTCAATTGCAGAACATCGGGTCTTGCATAGTGCCCGCAGCCGTCAAATTCCATGCGGCTGGCAGGAACCTTCTGCATGTCGAGGTCGGCGTAGATGATCGCTTCTTCATCCCAGACGGTCTCGCTCGCGTCATGTCCGAAGGGGTCAATGACGCAGCTGCCGCCGTGGCAGGCAATGCCCGGAAGGCGGGCAATTTCGTCCGCGCCGCTGCTTGTTTCGGGGTAATCCGAGCAGCGGAAGAACAGATCGGCGTTGATAAAGTAACAGTGCGACTCAATGGCAATGTGCCGGATGGTGTGCTGCCATTCCGGATTGTCGTTGGTGTTGGGTGAAATGTAGATCGTAATGCCCTTTTCGTAGAGCGCCGCGCGCGCCAGCGGCATGTAGCTCTCCCAGCAGATTAGACTGCCAATCTTGCCCCATGGCGTGTCCATCACGGGAAAGAAATCGCATTGCGCATCACCCCAGACGAGGCGCTCGGCGCCGGTGGGCTTGAGCTTGCGGTGGTTGAGCGCCTGCCCTTGCGGGGAAATGAGCATGTTGGAGTTATAAAGCGTCGCGGTCTGCGCATCGCGCTCGGAATAGCCAAAGCTCAGATAAACGTCGAGCCGCTTTGCGCAGTCGATCAGCTGCTGCATTTCTGCGCCATCGGACAAGATCGAATTGTCGTAGTAGATCTTCCAGTCGGCGCGACCCGGTTCCTTGCGGCTGCCGACGGTGTAGCCGAAGGTCATGCCGTAGGGGTAGCCGGGGAGAAACAGCTCGGGAAATACAATCAGCTCCGCGCCGTTCTGCGCGGCTTCTTCGATCAGGCGGATTGCCTTTTCAAGACAAGCATCCTTGTCAAACATCACGGGCGCTGCCTGCACGATGGCAAGCCGGCAGTGAGAGTTCAGATCCTTCATCCGCGCGCCCTCAGCCGTCGTAGCCGTTGGGGTTGTTCTTCTGCCAGTTCCACGAATCGCGGCACATATCAGCAACGGTGCGCTTTGCGTGCCAGCCGAGAACCTGCTCTGCCTTCGCGGGGTCTGCGTAAACGGTGGCAAGGTCGCCCGCGCGGCGTTCGCCGATGATATACGGAACCTCCACGCCGTTGACCGAGGAGAAGGTGTTCACCATTTCCAGAACGCTTACGCCTTTGCCGGTGCCGAGGTTGAAGACTTCGCAGCCTGCGTGCGCTTCTGCATAGCCAAGCGCGGCAAGATGCCCTTCGGCAAGGTCCATGACGTGGATGTAGTCGCGCACGCCGGTACCGTCGGGGGTATCGTAGGTGTCGCCGAAGATGGTCAGCTGCTTGAGCTTGCCGACCGCGACCTGTGTGATATAGGGCATGAGGTTATTCGGAATACCGTTCGGATTTTCACCGATCAGACCGGATTCATGCGCGCCGATCGGGTTAAAATAGCGAAGCAGGACCACATGCAGCTTGGGATTTGCCTTTGCCGCGTCCTTCAGAATTTCCTCGATCATGAACTTCGTCCAGCCGTAGGGATTCGAGCAATGCCCGGTGTCGGCGGACTCGGTGAGCGGTGCGGGCTGATCGCCGTAGACCGTCGCGGACGAAGAGAAGACGAATTCTTTGCAGCCGAATTCCTGCATGACTTCGAGAACGCTCAGGCAGGAATCGAGATTGTTGCGGTAATAGGCAAGCGGCAGGCGGACCGATTCGCCGACAGCTTTGAGCCCTGCAAAGTGAATGACGCCGGTGATGGAGCGCTCGGCAAAAATGTCGCGCAGCGCGCGCTTGTCGCAGACATCAACATTGTAAAGCGCCGGGCGTTTGCCGGTGATTTTCTCGATGCGGTCGAGCACCTTCGGGGAACTGTTGGAGAAATTATCTGCCAGCACAACATCGACGCCTGCGTTCAGGCAGGCGACCGCCGTATGCGAGCCAATGAATCCGGCGCCGCCGGTCAGTAAAATTGCCATAGTGGAAGAAACCTCCTGTATTGTGATTTCAGACGCAGTATAGCACGGGGCTTTTGTAAATGCAAGGGATGCTTCCGGCGGGTTTTTGTAAAATTTCGACTTTATTCTGCCGCTTGCAATGGCAGGGGAGCTTCTTTTTGGAAGTGCCTGCCAAGGGCGCTTTTTGTTTTTGCCGTCCGTAGCGGCAAGCGCCAATTTAGTCTGGCAGGCTTCTGCCAGTTAACCTCTGGCGCTTGCGCCACGGTAAGAAACCGAGAACCAAACACAATGCCCTGCCTTTGGCAGAAAAACAAAAACCCCCTTCCCAATCGGTAAATTATCCGGTATAATATACGGTAAGCCCCCATTTTTGGGCAGGAGGAAAAACAATGGCAAAACTCTACTTTAAATACGGCGCGATGGGCTCGAGCAAGACGGCGACCGCCCTCATCACAAAATACAACTACGAAGAGCGCGGCATGAAGGTCTGGTTGATCAAGCCCTCCGCCGACTCGCGCGACGGGCAGTTTACGCTCAAATCGCGCATTGGTCTGTCCTCCGAGTGCGAGGCAATCGGACCGGAAACCGACATCCGCACGCTCTATCATGCGCGGCAGAAGGTCGATGTAATCATCGTCGACGAATGCCAGTTCATGACCATGGCGCAGATCGACCAGCTGCGCGAGCTGGTGGACCGGGAGGATTTGCCGGTGCTGTGCTTCGGCCTGCGGACGGATTTCCAGACGAAGCTCTTTCCCGGCAGCCGGCGGCTGTTTGAACTGGCGGACTCGATCACCGAGATCAAGACGATCTGCGACTGCGGGCGCAAGGCGACGACCAACGCGAGAATCGGCGCGGACGGCTACGTGGTGACCGAGGGCGATCAGGTGCTGCTCGGCGGCAACGACAGCTACATTGCCATGTGCCATAAATGTTATCAGGACTATATTTTGCAGCATAGAAAGGTGGAACTGCTTCATGGAAGTGAAAGAGATCTTACGTAAATGCGATCATACGCTGCTGAGCCAGACGGCGACATGGGCGGAAATTCAGGCAATCTGTGATGATGGCATGAAGTATCATACCGCGTCGGTCTGCATCCCCGCATCCTATGTCAAGCAGGCGAAGGACTATGTCGGAGACAAGCTTCCCATCTGCACGGTCATCGGCTTTCCGAACGGCTACGACACAACGAAGGCAAAGTGCTTTGAAGCATCCGACGCGGTCGAAAACGGTGCGGACGAGGTCGACATGGTCATCAACATCGGCTGGGTCAAGGACAAAAAGTGGGACGCGCTGTTGGAGGAAATCAAAGCGGTCAAGGCGGCGTGCCACGGTAAGCTTCTGAAAGTCATCATTGAAACGTGCCTGCTGACCGACGACGAGAAGATCAAACTGTGCGAGATTGTATCAAACTCCGGCGCGGACTTCATCAAGACCTCCACCGGTTTCTCGACCGCCGGCGCAACGTTCCACGATGTGGAGCTGTTCGCAAAACATGTCAAGCCCGGCGTGAAGATCAAGGCGGCAGGCGGCATTTCGTCTCTGGAGGACGCAGAAAAGTTCATCGAGCTCGGCGCGTCGAGACTCGGCACCAGCCGCGTCGTGAAGATCGTCAAGAAGATGGAAGCGGAAGCCTGAGCGTGAATACATTATAATATATAGTATATTGGAATCATAAAAACAAAGGAGAATGCACCATGGCAAATTATCCGACCCCGCACATTGACGCAAAGCCCGGCGATTTCGGTCAGACGGTGCTGATGCCCGGCGACCCGCTGCGCGCAAAGTTCATTGCGGAAAACTTCCTGCAGGACGCGGTTCTGGTCAACAATGTCCGCGGCATTCAGGGCTACACCGGAACCTACGGCGGCACGAAAATCTCCGTCATGGCATCCGGCATGGGCATGCCGTCGATCGGCATCTATTCGTGGGAGCTTTACACCGTGTTCGGCGTGGAGAACATCATGCGTATCGGCTCCACCGGCGCGCTGCAGGACTCGATCAAGCTGCGCGACATCGTCATCGGTCAGGGCGCCTGCACCGACTCCAACTGGGCGTCGCAGTACCATCTGGCAGGCACGTTTGCCCCAATTGCAGACTTCCACATGCTGGAGACCTGCGTCGAGACGGCAAAGGAAATGGGCGTTGCATATCACGTCGGCAACATCCTGTCCTCCGACCGGTTCTATGGCGACGACGGCGATATGCCCGAGGGCTGGCAGGCAAATTACGGCTGGAAGAAGATGGGCGTTCTTGCCGTGGAGATGGAAGCGGCAGCGCTCTATATGAATGCGGCGCGGGCAAAGAAGCATGCGCTTGCCATCTGCACGGTCTCGGACCATATCCTTCATCATGAGGCGACGACCGCCGAGGAGCGGCAGAACGGCTTCACCCAGATGATGGAGCTGGCACTCAGGACGGCTGTGAAACTGGAAAAATGAACAGGAAAGTGCTGCCATTTCGCAGCACTTTTTTGACCCGAAAGGATGAAAGCAATGAAACGTATTTTTTTGATCGTTCTCGACTCCTGCGGCGTAGGCTACGAGCCGGACGCGGACAAGTTTGGGGACGTTGGCTCCGATACCCTGCGCCGGTGCGCGACCTCTGCGAAGTTTGACATGACAAACCTCGTCTCCATGGGACTGGGCAACCTCGACGGCATCGACTATCTTCCCAGGTGCGAGGCGCCCAAGGCAGCGCTGGCAAGACTGCAGGAGCGCTCGATGGGCAAGGACACGACGATCGGTCACTGGGAGATTGCGGGCGTCGTCTCGGAAAACCCGCTGCCGACCTACCCGAACGGCTTTCCGAAGGATGTGATTGACGAATTCTCCCGGCTGACGGGCAGAAAAGTTCTGTGCAACCTTCCCTATTCCGGCACCGACGTCATCCGTGACTACGGACGCGAGCAGGTGGAAACGGGCGCGCTGATTGTCTACACTTCTGCCGACTCCGTCTTCCAGATTGCCGCGCACGAGGACGTGGTTCCGCCTGAGCAGCTGTATGAATACTGCCGCATCGCAAGAAAGCTTCTGATGGGCGAGCACGGCGTGGGCAGAGTCATTGCCCGACCCTTTACCGGCGAGTGGCCCTACACCAGAACGCCCAGACGGCATGATTTTTCCATCGAGCCGCCCAAAAAGACGGTGCTCGACGTGATTGTCGAGGCGGGCAAGGACATGATTGCCGTCGGCAAGATCCACGATATCTTTGCCGGACGCGGCATGACGGAATTTACCTACACGACGGGAAACGCCGACGGTCTTTCCAAAACGCTTTCCTATGCGGATAAGGACTTCACGGGGCTTTGCTTCGTGAACCTCGTCGATTTCGACATGCTCTACGGACACCGCCGGAACATCGACGGCTACGCGCAGGCGCTGCACGAATTTGACCAGTGGCTGCCGGGCTTTTTGTCGAAGCTCGGGCAGGACGATCTGGTCATCGTCACGGCAGACCACGGCTGCGACCCCGGTTATCTCAAGCACACCGACCACACGCGCGAATATATCCCGATGATCGCGCTCGGAAAAGCCGTCAAGCCCGTGAACCTCGGCACGCGCGTCGGCTTCTGCGACATCGCGGCAACGGTCGCGGAGCTTCTGGACGTGCCCTATGAGACGCCGGGCAGGAGCTTTTCAAAGGAAATCGTGTAAGAACACACTTGTTTGAAGGAGGAAGCTTCATGACCCCTGAAAAACTGGTATCGATGGCGTTAGAAGCCATGCAGCGTGCCTATGCGCCCTACTCGGGCTACAAGGTCGGCGCGGCGCTGCTGTGCAGGGACGGAAGCGTCGTGTGCGGCGCGAACATCGAAAACGCGGCATACGGTCCTTCCAACTGCGCCGAGCGCACGGCAATTTTTACCGCCGTGTTTGAAGGAAAGCGCGAGTTTGAAGCCATCGCCGTTGTGGGCGGCAAGGACGGAGTTGCGCGAGATTTTTTCCCGCCCTGCGGCGTGTGCCGGCAGGTGATGCTGGAATTCTGCGGTCCGGATTTTAAGATCTATATGGGAAAGCAGGACGGCACATACAAGACCGTAAAGCTCGCGGACTTCATGCCCTACGGCTTTCGCGCCAGCGAGTATATGAAAGAGCCGTAAAATTTCGGAAAGCTCCCGTGGAACGGTAACTTCTTGCGATTTTGCCTTGATTTTACCGAGAAACTGTGCCATAATAGGCTAGCGGAAATTCCGCACACACAAAACATATTTGGAGGAACAAACATGAAAAAGATCCTTGCTCTGCTTCTGGCGGTAGTTATGGTTCTGGGCATGGTTGCCTGCGCATCGAAGACCGAAGCGCCCGCTGAGACCACGACCACCGAGCCCGCCGCCGAAACCACAACCGAAGAAACCAAGACCGAAGAGCCCGCCAAGGAAGAAGAGACTGCCACCGAAGAGCAGCCCGCCGAGGAAGGCGTCATCAAGAAGGTCGCGCTCGTGACCGACGTCGGCACCATCGACGACGAATCCTTCAACCAGGCAACCTGGCAGGGCGTCAAGGCGTACTGCGAAGCCAACGGCATCGAGTACACCTACTATCAGCCCACCGAGGACTCCACCGATGCACGCTGCATCTCCATTGATCAGGCGATCAAGGAAGGCGCGAATGTCGTCGTCATGCCCGGCTATCTGTTCGGCGGGTCCATCGTGCGTGAGCAGGAGAAGTACCCCGAGGTCTACTTCATCGCTGTCGACGTTGGCGCAGGCGATCTGACCGAGGACTACGCAACCTATTATGATCCTGCAAAGAACGTTGTCTGCGCAACGTTTGCCGAAGAGCAGGCCGGTTATCTGGCTGGCTACGCTGTCGTCATGGACGGCTACACCAAGCTCGGCTTCCTCGGCGGCATGGCAGTTCCCGCTGTTATCCGTTACGGCTACGGCTGGCTCCAGGGCGCGCGCGACGCTGCCAAGGAGCTCGGCGTGGAAGTTGAATGCAACTACACCTACGGCGGCCAGTTCTTCGGCGATGCCAACATCACCGCGAAGATGGAAGGCTGGTACGCAGGCGGCACCGAGATCGTCTTTGCCTGCGGCGGCGGCATCTACACCTCCGCTGTTGAAGCAGCCAACATCCATGGCGCAAAGGTCGTCGGCGTTGACGTCGACCAGAGCTACATCGATGCCTGCATCGTCACTTCCGCTATGAAGGGTCTGCAGAACGTCACCGAGACCATCCTCGGCGCTCTGGAAGCAGGCGAATGGGACGCTACCTACGGCGGCAAGTTCATCACCTACTCCCTGTCCGAGGGCGACTATGTCGGTATCCCGACTGCCGAATCCTCCTGGAGATTCAACAACTTCACCATGGAGCAGTATGAGGCTGTCCATGCCAAGCTGATGAGCGGCGAGATCGTTGTCGACAACAGCTCCGACAACGTCAACCCCGAAATCGAAGGCATCACCGTCAACTACGTCGACTGATCGAAACCAAAAATCGCGGGTCTTCGGACCCGCGATTTTTTGTGCAGGGCTGCCCTTGCTTTTTCCGGCAAACCTGTTACTATAAAGAAAAAACAACTCAGGAGGAAAAACAATGATCGCTTTAGCCTGTGACCACGGCGCATTTGATCTCAAGCATGCCATCATGAAGCATCTGGACGAAAAGGGGCTTGCCTACAAGGACTTTGGCTGCTATGACAAAACCAGCTGCGACTACCCCGACTTTGCCGGTCCCGCCGCCAAAGCCGTCGCCTCCGGCGAATGCGACCGCGGCATCGTCGTCTGCACGACCGGCATCGGCGTGTCCATCACCGCCAATAAGGTCAGGGGCATCCGCTGCGCGCTGCTGTCCGACGTGATGTCCGCCCGCCTCACCCGCGAACACAACGACACCAACATGATGGCAATCGGCGCGGGCGTCACGGGCGAAATGCTCGCGCTCGAGATCGTCGACACCTGGCTGAATACCGAATTCTCCCACGCCGAGCGCCACCAGCGCCGCATCGACAAGGTCATGGCGCTCGAAAACGAATAAGCCTTGACAAGTTCCGGCATTCGGCTATAATAAAAGAAAGAGACGATACCGATAAGCGGTTCGGCTCAAATGTGGTTACAAGATTTCAATAAACCTCAGAAACCGTCACTTTGCCGAGTGGCGGTTTCCGCGTCTCTTTACAATAATTGTGACCGTATAGGGTCCAATATGTAATGTGATTCGCATTGGCATGCACCTCCTTTCGGAAGTGTCAGCCGAACCGCCTACCGTATATCGTAGAACCTCTCCGACCCTTGCGGGCAACGTCATTATACAACAAAACACAAAAACTGTCAAACAAAGCCCCGGTTCCGGTTGGAATCGGGGTTGCTTTTTGCGGAAAAATGTGATAATTTAGCAGTGGTGCTACCGATAAACGGCAAGCGGGCGGCTCCCCAACGCGTTTCGCGGAGGGAAAACGTCTTTTTGCGCCCTCCGACAGAAAGAAAGGGGGGCAATGGATTATGGTCACATACTCGGACATGTTCCAGTTTTGCATGCTCATAGTCGCAGTTATTAGCCTCGTTGTCAAGGTTTGTAACAGCAAAAAGAAGGAACCGCCCCATCTTCCCCAAGATAGCGGTTACTTCTTTGTAACAGCTGGGGAGCTGCTCGTTTGCCGGTAGCACCCTTGTATTTTTAGTATAACCGATTTCGCGAAAATGTCAAGGTCTGCAACAGCAAAAAGAAGGGCTGGCAATCCGGCGCTTTTTCTGCCGCGCCAGCGGAGGCGGCGGCGAATGTAACACGGGCGGGCGTTATGTTACAAGAACATTACAACTCCCGCGGGGCTCTTGACCTTTGGCGCGCGATGCATTATGATACTGCCAGATGATGGCCCGGGGGCTTTTGTTCCCGTGCAATCAAATTTAGACAGGAGGAAAACTCAATGAAGAACTTTAAAAAGGTTCTTGCGCTGGTTCTGGTTCTGGCTACCCTGCTGGGTCTGGCAACCATGGCTAGCGCAACTGAGTACAAGGACGCCGACAAGATCGCCGCTGATTACGACGAAGCTGTCAAGGTCCTTGATCTCATCGAAACCATGCAGGGCTACCCCAATGGGGAATTCCGGCCGACTGCAAACATCACCCGTGAAGAGGCTGCAAAGCTGATCGCGATCTTTGACAACAAGGACGCCGACATCAGCACCTACTACACCTCCATCAACCCGTTTGCCGATGAAAAGGGCCGCTGGGGCGAGTCCTATGTTGGTTACGGCTATCGCGCTGGCATCATCGCCGGCATGAACGCCACCACCTTCGCTCCCACCGCGAACGTCACCGGCACCCAGTTCCTGAAGATGGCTCTGGTCACCCTGGGCTACGATCAGGAAGCAGAAGGCTTTGTCGGCTCGTCCTGGGCTGTCAACGTTCTGGCTCTGGCTCGTAAGCTCGACCTCATCGACGGTCTGGCTGACGGCTGGAAGCCCGAAGCTGACCTCACCCGTCAGGAAGCTGCTCAGATCCTTCTGAACACCCTGAAGGCTGACACTGTCGAGTACGCACAGGAAGCTAAGTCCGCGAACTGGAAGCCGACCGAGAACAAGGACGGCGTCTGGACCTTCGGCGGTAAGCTGTACCTGACCGTTGCTGGTGCTGTCAAGACCGGCGAGAAGCTCTACAAGGACTTCAAGCTTGCAAAGGACGTCTCCGAAGATGCCTTTATGCGTCCCTACACCAAGTGGGTCTACGACAAGGACGACGACAAGACCGTTGAAGTGATGGACAGCCCGAAGGCTACCTTCACCACCAAGTTCAACGCTTGCGAACTCCTCGTTGCTCTGGGCGTCAAGGAAAACGACACCAAGACCAAGAAGGTCATTGCTGAGTACTATGTCAACGGCATGCTCATCGATGACGAAGAGATCACGCTGAAGCACACTGCAAGCAAGTGCGAGCTCAAGACCGATAAGTACAAAGAGTACGGCGCACAGGGCACCCTGACGCAGGTATTCAAGATGGAGAACGATAAGAACGAGACTGTCTACCGTATCTGCTCCATCGACACCTGGCTGGGCAAGCTCGCAAAGGTCACCAAGACCACGACTTCCCGCGACAACCACAAGAAGGGCGAAGATCTGGTCCAGATCGTTCCGTTCACTGTCAGCAATGACGGCTTGGACAGCAAGCACAACTATTCCGACTACTGCAACGGTAACGATGAGTATGATCCCGAACAGTGTGGCTACTTCCAGGCTGAGGAAGATGAAAAGACTGGCGTAGTTTACCTTCCTTATGACGAGCCCGCTGGTCTGGCGAAGGATGATTATGTCCTGTTCACCTACTCCTTCAAGAAGGACAAAGACGCCAAGGAAGATAACGTGGTTCTGGGCGTTCAGTCCGCTGACGTTGTCACCGCAAAGGAAGGCCGTCTGAACGGCTTCAAGTATGCGGACGTTGCTGACGATCCCTCCGAAACCCGCATTGGCGGCGAGTACGTCAAGGACGCTGCACACTTCCACCTCGGCTACGACGAGTCCAAGGACACTGCAAACTTCGGCACCAAGGGCTTCTTCTATGACGCTTACGGCAACGTGATCGGCATGAAGGACGCTGCGGATACCTCCAAGTACGGCGTTCTTGACAAGGTTTGGGTTGAGTACAACAAGGGCGTTGCTTCCATCCATGCCAACATTGTTGGTCTTGATGCGAAGGTCACTGAGGATGTTGTTGTCGCTACCATCAAGTATGGTGATGACAAGGCTGTTGAAGTGAAGCCCACGACTCCCGATGAGATTGCCAACAAGTACGAGCTGACTGTTAAGGACATTATCGCTGCTGTTCATAATGAGTTTGGCATGAGCGAACAGAACTACAAGACGTTCTTCTTCGTCTATGACCTGCTCGGCAAGTTCGAGACCAACACCAAGGGCGAGTACACGCTGTCCCGTGCGGATGATGACTATGCATACGACGATGATGCAAATGTCACCTTCGTAAAGGGCAAGCCCGTCCTCAAGATTGAAGGCGAGGACTCCATCAAGGTCACTGCTAACACTGAGTTCCTGGTTCGTACCGACGACGTCGGCACCGGCTCCTACGTTTCCTGGAAGGGCTACACCGGCTCGAATGTCAAGTCCGTTGTTGCACAGGGCTATGACATCGTGATGGATGACGACAACGAGTACGCAGAGGTTGTTTACCTGTACGACATCGTTGGCTTCAACGACGGCAAGTTCGTGGCTTACGTCCCGGCTAATGCTAACATGTGGCGTGAAGAGGTCACCGATGATGGCGACATCTACTACATCCTCGAGGCTTATGTCAACGGCGTCAAGACCGAGCTGAAGATCAGCGACACGGATAAGGATACCATTGACAGAGTGAATAGCACTGGCGATGGTGTTCATGGCAACTTCTTCGAGTTCCGTTACAGAGAGATCGGCGAGGTCAACACCGCTAAGCTCACTGAGAATCCGAACTTCAACCTGGTTAAACCGTACGAGGTTGCTTCCTACAAGGACGGCGTTCTTGAGCTTACCAGCGCATACGACAACGGTGAGACCATCATCGCTCTTGCGAAGGACTGCGTGATCTACTCCATCCAGAGCAACGGTACGGTTGCCAAGGAAGAGAAGGGTCTGGAGTACGCTGCGGATTACATCGATGAAGGCGATTCCATCTACATGGATTGGAACGACAAGAACGACGACGGCGAGAATCAGGTCTTTGCTCTCTACGTTGTTGAGAACGAGAAGGACTAATCCGAACCCTTTTGAGTTCTGATTGTTAGACTCCTAAAAAAGTCCCCGGGGCGCAAGCCCCGGGGATTTTTCCTGCCTCTTGACAAAACCCCACCTCTATTTGGGAGGTGGGGTTGCTTTTTGCGGAAAAATATGATACGGTGTGCATGGTGCTACCGATAAACGGCAAGCGGGCGGCTTCCCACTGCATTTGCGGAGGGTAAAACGTCTTTTTGTGCCCTCCGACACATAGAAAGGGGGGCTG
>OIXA01004526.1_pt1 | contig 13262 bp, 8 predicted proteins | sample 1587721 | NCBI WGS metagenome assembly OIXA01 (sample SAMEA3888900, study PRJEB22519) | human gut metagenome | biome: human gut; feature: human-associated habitat; material: faeces | place: Denmark | collected 2013 | reverse complement strand
GTGCGGCAGCTGCTAAGCCAAAAGCGCAGATAATACTTTGTGTATTATCGAGCATAGAAATCAGGAAATTATACGATGCCTTTCCGGTAGGGTGGGGGCACCCGACCCCGCCGGAACCTTGGTTCACTACCCATAACAGGAAAAGTGATAAACAAAAAGCAATTTGCAGGGGGGCGGCGTCCCCTGTCAAGCCCGGACGAACCTTGACACAAAACCCATTGTGACAAATCGGATGAGGTTTCGGAACGGTCTTGACCGTTCCCTACAAATACTTTTTAGTTTTATGATACTCTCCTGCAAAATGAGTCAACCGTGAGCATGGAAACCTCCGAAACAACAAAAAAAGCCGCGCGTCCCACCCTCATACAAGGGGCAAAACGCGCGGCACAAATTCATTTTGTTGGTGCTATATTAGGTAAAGCAGGCGTAACTCTGCCCAGCCGATTACTTCTCATCCTCATCCCACGTGCGGTCACTGATGATGTAGCGGGGGCGGCGCTTGGTTTCCATGTAGATCTTGCCGATGTACTCGCCGATCACGCCCAGGCAGATCAGCTGTACGCCGGAAACAAAGCAGATGATGCTGGTCATGCTGGCCCAGCCGGATACGGTGGCACCCAGCAGCGCTTCCACAATGGCCCAGATCACGCCGATAAAGCTGATGAGCGCCACAATAACGCCAAACCCGGTAATGAACCGGATGGGCTTGACGGAAAGGCTGGTGATGCCGTCAAACGCAAGGGACAGCATTTTGGACAGGGGATAGTGGCTTTCACCCGCAATGCGCTCGTGGCGCTCGTAAGCAACGCTGGTGGATTTAAAGCCCACCAGCGGCACCATGCCGCGCAGGAACAGGTTGACCTCCTTGAAATTGGCAAACTCATGCAGCGCGCGGGCGCTCATCAGGCGGTAGTCCGCGTGGTTGTAAACAACCTCGGCCCCCATGGCGTTCAGCAGCTTGTAGAAGCTTTCTGCCGTAAAGCGCTTGAAGAAGGTATCCGTATCGCGCTTGGAGCGCACGCCGTACACAACTTCGCAGCCATCGTTCACATAGGCATCTACCATGGCGTCCATGGCGTTGATATCGTCCTGACCGTCGCAGTCAATGGAGATGGTGATATCGCACTTGTCCTTGGCTTCCATCAAACCGGCCAGTACTGCGTTCTGGTGACCGCGGTTGCGGCTCTGGCTGATGCCGATGTAGTGCTTGTCGCTCTTGGCCAGGTCGCAGATGATGGACCAGGTTTTGTCCTTGGAGCCATCGTTGACAAACAGCACGCGGCTGTCATCGCTGATTTTACCGGCGGCAACCAGGTCGGTGATCTTTTTCAAAAACAGCTTGCTGGTAATGGGCAGAACCTCCTGCTCGTTATAGCAGGGGATCACGATGTACAGAATCGGATTTTCGCGGGTAGCCTTCATGGTTTACAGCACCTCTTTTTTGCTTTTTCTGCTGCGCCGCCCGGCCAGCAGGTAAATTGCCGTCAGCAGAATGCTAATGGCGCTGACCCCGATCCCGCACCAGAGCGGGGTGGGGGAATAGTGGAAACGGATACAGTTTTTACCGGCATTCACCTTGACGGCCATCAGGCCGTTGATGTTCAGGATCTCTGCAGATTCGCCGTTGACCGTGGCGCTCCACGCCTTGTCATAGGGAACACTGAAAAATGCGTACTGCTCGCTGCCGGATGTGATTTCGGAATAAAAATAGTCTGTTCCATAATCAAACACATCGGTGCAGGCTTCGCGGCGCTTGTCCATGTCGGCAAACTTGTTCTCCTGACTGATCTCGCCATCCAGCGCGGCATCATAGTGGCGCAGTATGGTGGAAACCGTGGCTTCGTCCTCGTCTGCCACCACAAGGGTCTTTAACATGGAGTGGGCACGCTCGGCGGGGTCAATCTCGTCAAACTCACTGCGGGTCATGTAGGTATCATAGCAGAAGCCGATGGGCAGGGCGTGGGAATCCTGATAGACGTTGATCTGCTCGTGACCGTTGGAAAAACTGGTGTAGATTTCATCCGGCCAGTCGGAGTTGTTGCGGATATAATACCCAACGGAAAGCAGCTCGTTGGTGCCCTCCGGCCCGGCGGGGGTAATGGCGTGGCGCTCGTCCCCCAGGGCATCATACAGTGTAAAGATGGAGGGGGAAAGCGTGCTCAAAAAGGAGGTACGGTCCGGCAGGTAAGCCGCCATGCCGCGGTTGGAATACGGCTCCCAGAAATAATAGCGATAGGGCAGGGCATCAGGCAGGCCGTCGCCGCTGTGGATAACGTCACCATAAATTTCTGTGGTGGTCAGGCCGATCGTCTGGGTGTAGGCACGCTGATAGGTGCCCACGGTAAAACCGGTGGTCAGTGCAGCAACCAGAGCAGTGCAGGCCGTCAGGGCAGCCATGGGGCAGCGCAGGCGCAGCCGCCGCACCCCGCCCAGGGCAGCAAACAGCAGAACCACGCCGCCGATGGCAATCAATGTCAACACAACCAGCCAGTATTTGCGGTACACTATGGTATCGCGCTTGACGTACAGATACAGCGTGATAGCGGCGATGACTGCAGCCGAAATACCGCAGCCCGCACGCCAAGGGTAGTCCTGCAGATGGTCCAGCACCTTGATGGTGGCCAGCACCAGCAGGAACACCAGCATGTAATACCAGCGGCGGTACGGCTCGCTGGTGAACATGACGAACAGACTGTTGCTGACCGGGCTGGCTGCTACAAGGAACAGCCCCACCAGTAGCACATGCAGCCAGTCCCACTTCCAGCGCAGCAGATAAGCCAGAACCAGGCAGACGCCTACCAAGGGCAGGTACGCCGCGATGGAATACCAGTTATCATGCACCACAGCGGAAAAATTGAACATATTCTCCGCCGGGAAGAAGAGCGCCCGCAGCATTTGCAGGTAATTGGGCCAGTCAAAGGTCAGTTGGCTCAAGCTGATGTGATCCGATACGCGGGGATTATTGAGCACCGCCGCAATGGAGGGGATGAACAGTACCCCCGCCATGCCGACGCCCAGACAGCCTTCCAGGATGCAGGCCGGAATTTTGCGGGCATTTTTGCGCAGATCCGCCCCGGGGCGTGCGTCCTCGCCGCCAAAAAGATACCGCGTAATATAGTAAAACACCAGGAAGAAAACTTCCCCGATAAAGAAGTAATAGTTGACCAGCGCGTTGATGGTAACGGCAAACAGGAACGGAGCTTTTTTGCCCTCCTGCATGCGTTTGTCCAGCCCCAGCATCAAAAGCGGGAACAGGGCAATCACATCATGGAAGTGATAGAACACCACGTTGATGCAGGAAAAACCGGAAAATGCATACAACACACTGCCAAGCAGGGCGCTTTTCTCGCTGGCACTGCGGCGGAAGTAAGCAAACGAGGTCAGCCCGGCAACAGCATATTTGAGCATATAGATCCAGCCGACCAGATAGGGAAACGCGCTGGCGGGGAAGAGAAAGCTCAGCCAGAAAAACGGGCTGCCAAGGGTGTAAAAGCTGAACGAGGATACAAAGTCCGAACCAATATCAATGCGCCAGTTCCACAGCACCTCGCCGCTTTTGATGGCGTTGTTGCACAGCATGTTGTAGGAGAGCTGTTCTGCGTCAAAATCCGCCGCAACCAACAGCAGGCCGCCGTCCCGTATCATGTAGGGCAGCAGTGCAGCCGCGGCAATGGCAAAGTTCAGCACAAAAGCCAGCAGCAGCCACCGGCGCGGGAAACGGTTTTGCAGTGTTTGTTTCATGTAGCAGCCTCGCGGCATCAGCCCTGACCGTTAGAAAGTTCGATCCCGCGGGTGGGCATGTTTGCCATATTGTTCAGGGTAGAGTTGTATTTTTCACCCAGGGATTCCATAGCCCAGTCAGTGCAGTCCATAAAGGTATTGTCAAAAATATCATTCATGAACGCATCTTCGCCCATAAACACCCCGGCGTAATGCCCGCCGGAAATGGTGTTGCGGGCAATGATGTTCTCATAGCAGGGGGTAAAATCCAGGCCCTGCACGGCTTCGTCCGCGTTCAGGTCAGTGCTGAGCTCAATACCAAAGAAGTGGAAGGTATCGCTGGCACCCCGGTTGTTGTCAATGATCTGGTTGCACAGAATGGTGTTGCTGAACGCCGAGCGCACAGCCTTGATGCCGGAACCGTAATTGTCCCGCACAATGTTGCCGTAAATGGTGTTGTAGGCGGTGTTATCCAGCGAAATGCCGGGCAGCTTGGCGGGGGAGGAACCATCCGCCATGCGGCCCTGATCCAGAATAAAGTCAGCTTCCAGATCCTCATCACTCATGCGGTTGCGGCCGCCGTTCTGGCGGATCTCACATCCGGTAATGTAGTTGCCGAAGGAGCCGTAATCCAGGCACATGCCCTCTTTTTCGTTCTTGTAGATCGTGTTCTCTACATAATAGTTCAGGTAGCCGCTTTCCGAATAAATACCGGAGGAATGGTTCTGCGCAACCGTGTTGCCGCGCACAACCAGCTGATGGGGAGACTGTAAAATATCGTACAGCATTTCATCCGGGAACGGATTGTAGGCGGTCTCAATGTCCTCAATGGGCATGGAGCAGAGCACCAGCCCGGCGGTCAGGTTGCGGGCACCAGAGTTATTTTCAATGCGGTTGCCCTCGATCACGCCATTGCTGATCTCGCCGTTCAGGAAGATGGCACCATTCTGGTTTTCATGGATGCTGTTATTGACCAGTGCAAAGCCGGTGTTCTCCCCCATAACGCAAAGGCCCTTGAGGGAAACATTGCTGATGTCAAGGTCAGCCAGATAGAAACTGCTGGAATTCTTGACATACACACCGTAATTGCACCCGCCGTTGATGACAAAGCCGGTCACGGCGGTATTTTCCGCCTGGTCCAGAACAATGGCTTTGTCCAGCGTTTCATTGCCGGGGGTCAGCACTGCGCCGTTGCCGTGCAGGATCGTACCAGTGGGTACCACCAGGGTAGCATCCATCACCAGAGCAGGGGAGATGACCTCCACCGTGCTGCCGGGGTTGGCTGCCAGAAAGTCATTCAGTTCTGTCAGGCTGGAACCGGTAAAATTCACAGCCTGGGCGGTTTCGGCGGTGGCCAGGGGGGCCAGCCGGGTCATGACAGAGTTGTACAGGTTTTTCCAGTTGGCCTCCGGGGTATCAAAGGTGGCAGGGTCAATACCGAGGGTCTGAATGCGCTGGATGACCTGCAAAGGGGCAATCAGGCTTTCGGTGTCGGACTGGGTCATCCGCTCCAAAGCGGGCAGGGCATAGCGCTCGGTCAGGCTCTGGCTGTCGGTATCCAGCAGGGAAACATATTCCTCTGCGCCGGGATCCGCAAAATCCACAACCTGCCCGGTACCGGCCAGCACGCAGCTGATGGGCTCCGGCTCAGCGGTAGCCTGTGGTTCTGCGCTGGGGGCCAGGCTGAAAATCACATGCGGGGCAGGGGTCAGCTTGACCCCGACCACGCCGATCACGGTGGCAGCAGCAATGCCCGCAATGGTAAGAACAAACGAATTTGCCTTTTTTTTGGCCATAAGTGTAAGATTCCTTTCCAGGGAAAACCGGGGATAGGCCCGGTAAAATTACTTGTCCAGGTTCAGATATTTTTTCCAGAAGTCCAGACTGCGCACTTCGCCGCAGCGCTCGCGGTAGTTCTGGGCGGCAGCGTCAAACTGGGCGTCGATCTCCTTCATGCAGGCTTTCATCTCGCGCACGCAGCGGCTGTATTCTTCCTTGCTGCGCTCGGTCACAAAGCCTTTCTGGGAGTTGGAATCATAGTTCAGCACCTTCTGTACGCGGTAAGCATTGTAGGCGGTCATGTGCATCATGCTCACAACGGTGTTTTCGCGGGTGGGGGGCACCAGCCAGCCGTTGCGGGTCAGCTTGACCTTGAGGTCTTTCAGCTTGCCCTTGCTTTTCTCTTCCTCTTTGGTGGCGTACAGGTAGCGGGAATAATCAAACGGAACATCCAGCTGGTCCACCGGCTGGGCCTTGTAGCCATATGCCATAATCTCTTTGTGCAGGGCTTCGGCATCGGTCTGTTCCAGCCAGTCAATGCCTTTCAAAAAGTCGCGCACGCCGCGGATCAGCAGGTCAGCATTCTTATAGCGGTAGCGGTTCACTTCGCCCATCACCTGGCTGCGCAGGTCGGTTTTCAGGGCGTTGGCATCATAGCCGGGGCAGTGCATGCTGTTGTCAATGCACTGGTTGCGCAGGATGTAGTAGTACATCGAGGAAGAATACTTGCTCTCAAACGGCTCATGCCATACGCAGATGCCGTTCAGGGTGACCAGGCGTTTGCAGTTGCGTAGGCCGTATTCAATGTCATCGCCGCGGATAAAGATGGGCATGGGCAGGTTGTCCGGCCGCACAACGGCAATGGGGATGCAGCAGTACCACCAGGCGTTATACTCATGGCGTTCTTCCAGCTCATTGGCAACGCACAGGTCAACCTTGGTCAGATCAAAGTTGGCTTTGTGGCTGATCAACTGGCCCTGGTTCCAGGCGGCGCCGTTTTCTACCTGAATGTTAGGGCGGTCCAGCCGCAGCATGGCACCGCCGACAAATATATCCGCATATTCCGGCTTGCGCAGGCTCAGCAGGGTGTAGGTGCGCAGAAGCACATCGGTATCCAGCACAATGTCATCATCCATGACCAGTACATGGGTAACGCCTGCGCCATTTTCGTTGGCTTTCAGGATCTCGATCATGCCGCGGGTAAAGCCGCCGGCACCGCCCACATTGGCGTTGGGCACAACATGCACGGTATCGCTGTTCAGCTTATCGTAATCCAGCGTCTGGCCGTTATCGGAAACAAACACTTCCAGGTGGTTGTGCAGCGGACTGGCGGCGTTTTCCAAAATATCGCTGCGCATGCGGGCAATGTTGCCCATAACGAACGGCTCCCGGCGGAAGGTGCAGATATCCACGCCGATTTTGACGGGCTGCACATCCTTTTCATCGGCATCGCACTCATAAGCGCCGCCGCAATAGGCGGCATTGCCGCTCAGGGCCTGCAGCTCAAAAAACAGCATGCCGTCAGCGCCCTTGGGAAAATCGAAGCAGAATTCCTGCACGGAATCCGCCTGCACTACTTTTTCGGCCAGCACGGCGCGCACGCTCTGGCTGTTGATGAAATGGCGGCTGCACAGCACAACGCGCAGCTTGCCGCTCAGTTTCAGCCGCAGCGAAAAATTCTGCGCGGCGGTGTAGCGGCGCCATTTGTCTGCGCTGACGCTGTTAAAGTAGGTATCAAAGCAGACGCGTTCGCCCTGCTCAATGCGCAGGATATCCCCCTCATCGCGGAAGCTGGGGGCTTTCATACGGTAATACAGTCGGTCCTCAGTGCATATGCCCACACGGGGCCAAAGCAGCTTTTGCAGCAGCATACGGTATTCTCCTTTCACGTTTTGCCTTATCATATCCGGCAAAGTATTCAAGTATCCGGCACAGCATTATAAAATGCCGCCGTTGGATTGTTTTCCGCGCGCCCATGCGCTCAATGTGCGGTAGGGCAGGTAACGCCCGGCCCGCAGCAGACGGGTGTTTTTGTTGGTCATCATGGCAGCGATGTGTGGGTAAGTCTGGCACAGCATCTCGTCATACCGGCGCAGGGCCAGGCCGGTTTCACGGTCGGGGGGAAAGCGCAGGTACAGCTCAATCAGGTACTGCGCCACATCCCGCGCCCGCTGCACCAGCAGCAGGTCCCGCCCGGCGGGGGCAGGCTGTGCGGCCAGCGGTTCGGCAGCATCCAACAGAATGCGCGCTACGCGGATGTAATCCTGCGTGTGGGCGCGGTAGCTGGCCATGCTCACGCTCTGGCCATCCCGCCCCAGGCGGTACTGGTACAGAACCACCGGCACAAAGCAGATGGTCTGCGCCGCAGCCATGCCAACAAACGTATAGCCCATATCCGTGTAGCTGCAATGCTCCGGCATGGGGCGCCATGCGGCGCGCAGAGTTTTGGTGCAGAGGGTCAGCGCGTGCATCTCCATGCACAAATCAGGTGTGGCCTGCTGCACTTCACCCACAGCATACACACGGTTTGTATCAAATTTGCAGCAGACATCAAAGGCCTTTCCGCTGCCGTTTTCCTGCACGGTGCGGTAGTTGGTGTATACCGCATCCGCTGTGCAGTTTTGCAGGCGGCGCAAAAGGGTCTGCAAAGCATTGGTGTCAAACCAGTCATCGCAGTCCAGCGTGCGAAAATACCGCCCGGAGGCCAGCTCTACCGCGGTATTCAGCGTGGAGCCGTACCCGCCGTTCACCTTGCTCACAAGCCGGAAACTGCCGGGGTGTGCCTGCACAAAGGCCTGCGCCAGCGCGGCGGTGCCATCGGTGGAGCCATCATCAATAATGATCACATCCAGCAGCGCCTGCAGGCTTTCATCCGCCACCAGGCAGGATTCAAGCGCTTTTTGCAGCGTGGCAGCGCCGTTATAGGCGGCAACCGAAACCGTCAGCAGCTTTTCCATCAGGTTTCACCGGCCTCCATAGCGCGCACATAGTCCGCGCAGACTTCACGCGATGGCCCATCCCCGCGCAGAACACCGTGATCCAGCCAGATGGAGCGCTGGCACAGCTGCTGCACCTGGTTGATATCATGGCTGACGAACAGCAGCGTGGTGCCGTTGGAAAGCATCTCTTCCATGCGGCGGTGGCATTTCTGCTGGAACATAAAGTCGCCAACGGCCAGCACTTCGTCACAAACCAGAATGTCGGCCTGTACTTCAGTGGCAATGGAAAAGCCCAAACGAGCGATCATGCCGCTGGAAAAGTTTTTGACCGGAACATCCACAAAATCTTTCAGCTCCGAAAATTCAATGATGCGGTCAAAATGCTCCATCATATAGTCCCGGTCGTGGCCAAGCACCGCGCCGTTCAGGAAAATGTTTTCCCGCGCGGTCAGATCCATGTCAAAACCGGCGCCCAGCTCGATCATGGGGGCAATTTCGCCGTTGACGGCAACGCTGCCGCCGGAGGGGTACATCACGCCGGAAATCACTTTCAGCATGGTGCTTTTGCCGCTGCCGTTGCGCCCGATCAGCGCCAGGGATTCGCCGCGCTTCATGCTGAAAGAAACATGTTTCAGTGCGTAAAATTCGTTAAAAAACAGCTTGTGGGTCAGCAGTTTTACGGTGTATTCTTTCAGGGTCTCAGTTTTTTCCTGCGCAAGGTTAAAGCGCATGGAAACGTCATTGACTTTAATAATCTCGTCCATACGTTACCTCACGTCAGATATACAGGATAAAGTTCTTTTGCAGCTTGCGGAACACCAACAGGCCAATAGCCATAGAGGCAACGGCGCAAAAAATGCAGGCAATCCAGGTGTTGGGGCCGGGAATGTTGCCGTACATCATCAGGTTGCGGAACAGGTTGATGTAGTGGTACAGCGGGTTCAGCTTCATCAGTTTCTGCAGGGTTTCCGGCAGGGCGGTGATGGGGTAGAACAGCGGGGTGGCGTACATCCAACCCATGGTAAGGATACTGTACAGGTGCATCATATCACGGAAATACACCGCCAGCGCGGAAAGCAGCAGCCCCAGCCCGCAGCTGAAAAAGAAGAGCAGCACCAGCGGCAGCCAGCTCAAAAAGATGGTCCAATAGAAGGTGGCACGAGTAAAGATCATGACCAGCAGAACCGCACCAAAGCTGAACAGCATGGTGACAAAGCGGGAAACCGCCTGGCTGATGGGGAAGATGAACTTGGGAATGTACACCTTTTTGATCAGCGGGGCGTTCTGGATAACAGAAGTCAGGCCCATGCTGGTGGTCTCATTGAAAAAGGTAAACAGGGTGTTGCCGCAGATCAGGTAAAGCGGGAAGTTTGGGATATCGTTGCGGAACATGTACGAAAAGATGATGCTTTGCAGCAGCATCATCAGCAGCGGGTTCAAAATGCTCCAGATGTAACCCAGAAAGCTGCGGCGGTATTTGACTTTCAGATCGCGGCTGACAAGTTCATGGATCAGCGGTTGGTATTTTTTCAGGTGGGTCCAGGCGCGCTGCGCGGAGACCTGCATTGTTTCGGGCATGTTTGGCTCCCTCCAGATGTATGGCCCGCATAAAACGTCAGAACGCTGTTTTGTGCGGCACTTGTATCAACACCCCGCGCGGCAGCCGCCGCCAGGGCACAATTTTTACTATTATACAATAAAAGACATTAAAATGCAATTCAAACCGGGCGGCAAAAAATCATGGGTGTGCGATGTTTTTTGCCGCCCGGTACTGCCCTTTTTGTGCAACAGTGAAAAGGAACGCAAAATATGAGCGCAGTTTGTGTAAAAATCGTTGAAACCGGGACGAAAATACGGTACAATAAATATGACATAACAAACTCTGCGGCGGGCCATGACATGGTTTTGCCCGTGGGGCCAGAAAAGAGAGGTAGATGTTATGGAACATTTTAACCCCCTGCTCCTGCATAACGATAGCCCGGCTAAATTTATTACGATTGGTGAGGTCATGCTGCGCCTGACCCCGCCGAACTATGAAAAGATCCGTATGGCTTCCAACTTTGAAGCCAGCTATGGAGGCAGCGAGGCCAACATTGCCCTGGCTCTTGCCAACTTGGGTGTGGACAGCACGTTTTTCAGCGTGGTGCCCAACAACTCTTTGGGCAAAAGTGCGGTGCGCTGGCTGCGCTCCAATGATGTGCACTGCACCCCGATGATCCTTTCCACCCAGGAGGAAACCCCGACCCACCGTCTGGGCACCTATTACCTGGAAACCGGTTACGGCATCCGCCCCAGCAAGGTTACTTACGACCGCAAGCACTCCGCTTTTACGGAGTATGACCTTTCCAAAGTGGATCTGGACGCCCTGCTGGACGGCTTTGACTGGCTGCATCTTTCCGGCATTACCCCGGCTTTGGGCCAGAACTGCGCCGATTTTGTGATGGCCTGCCTGAAAAAAGCCAAGGAAAAGGGCCTGACCGTCAGCTTTGACGGCAACTTCCGCTCCACCCTGTGGACTTGGGAAGAAGCCCGTGACTACTGCACCAAGTGCCTGCCCTATGTGGATGTTCTGTTTGGCATTGAGCCTTACCACCTGTGGAAAGACGATGCCGACCACGCCCAGGGCGACTGGAAAGACGGCGTGCCCCTACAGCCCAGCTATGAACAGCAGGATGAGATCTTCCAGCGCTTTGTGGAGCGTTACCCCAACATCAAGTGCATTGCCCGCCATGTGCGTTATGCCCATTCCGGCTCCGAGAACAGCCTGAAAGCCTTTATGTGGTATGAGGACCATACCTTTGAAAGCAAGCTGTTTACCTTTAATATTCTGGACCGTGTAGGCGGCGGCGATGCATTTGCCAGCGGCCTGATTTACGCCATGCTGCACAACTACAAGCCGATGGATATGGTCAACTTTGCGGTGGCAAGCTCCGCCATCAAGCACACCATCCATGGCGATGCCAACATCACCGATGATGTTTCCACCATCCGCAACCTGATGAACATGAATTACGATATCAAGCGCTGAGAATAAGTTTGTTTTCAGCAGTGCCCCAAAACGGTGCAGCAGGCTGCGGCTTTGCTGCACCGTTTTTGTATGGGGTAAGATTGGTTTAGAACCGTTTAAGAATGTACAAACCTTGTATCCCGTGTTATAATAATGCCGGATCAATAAATGAAAAAGGTGGGTAGATTATGGAACAAAACACCGTTCAAAAACCGGATTGCGTCGCCATTACGGCGCAGGCACGCCAGGCAGCGGAAGAACTGCTGGCGGCTGCACACCTGCGCGCCGGGGATATTTTTGTGGTCGGCTGCTCTTCCAGCGAGATCGTTGGCGGGCATATTGGCAAGGACAGCAGCATGGAAGCCGCCGCGGCTGTGCTGGCAGGTATTCTGCCGGTGCTCAAAGCGCAGGGCGTCTATCTGGCGGCCCAGTGCTGCGAACACCTGAATCGCGCCATTGTCATCGAGCAGGAAGCTGCCGAAAAGTATGGTTATGAACAGGTGAACGCCGTGCCGCAGCCCCATGCGGGCGGCAGCTGGGCAACCAACTGCTGGCAGACGTTTGAACATCCGGTTCTGGTGGAGGAAGTGCGTGCCGCTGCCGGAATTGATATCGGCGGTACGCTGATTGGCATGCACTTAAAGCGCGTGGCCGTGCCGGTGCGCCTGACCATCAAGCAGATCGGCGCTGCGCCCATCATCTGTGCCCGCACCCGCCCCAAATACATCGGCGGCAGCCGTGCCGTTTACCAGGAGATGTGAACCATGCTGACACAGGAACAACTGACAATGATGGCCGAAAATGTGGCCCGCATCCGTGAAAATATGGCCGCCGCCGCCCGTGAAGCCGGCCGCGACCCGGCAGATATTCTGCTGTGCGCCGCCTGCAAGACCCGCACCGTGGAAGAGGTGATTGCCAGCGCCGCTCTGCCCATTGACCTGTTTGGCGAAAACCATGTGCAGGAACTGGTGGAAAAGACCGACGCCAACGCTTATTGCGGTAAGCCGGGGCATTTTATCGGCCATTTGCAGACCAACAAGGTCAACAAAGTGGTGGGCCGTGCTGCTTTGATTGAAAGCGTGGACAGCGAGCACCTGCTGCAAAAGGTGGAGCGCGCCGCTGCCGCCGCAAACCTGACCCAGGAAATTTTGATCGAGATCAACATCGGCGGGGAAGAGAGCAAGTCTGGCGTTTCTGCCGAAAGCCTGTGGCCCCTGCTGGATATGGCAGCCGCACAGCCGCATATCCGCCTGCGCGGCCTGATGGCCATCCCACCGGCAGCTGCAACCCCGGATGAGACCCGCGCGTTCTTTGCCCAAATGCGGGAACTGCTGGCAAAAGCTGCTGACCGCCATTATGAGAACGCCAAAATGGATATCCTTTCCATGGGCATGAGCGGGGATTACCCCGATGCCATCCGCGAGGGTGCCACCATTGTGCGCATCGGCACCGCCATTTACGGCGCACGCGATTACAGCAAAAAGGCATAAGGCATTCCAAGAACCCATACCTGCACGTTGACAGTTGCAAGGTGAATAGGTAAAGCAACAGCCCGGAACCACCGCAAATGCAGGCGGCAGTTCCGGGCTGTTTTGTTAAGCGGTGGTGGGGGCGTGGGCCTCAAAAGTCTCCACCGGAGACTTTTGTGCGCGGCTTAGCCGTGACGCCCTGTTCGACCCCCATGACCATGCAAAAAAAGACCCCAAAAGCTCTGCGCCTTTTGGGGTTTTATATCAGTGCCGGTGGTGGGGGTCGAACCCACACGGTGTCACCACCAACGGATTTTGAGTCCGTCTCGTCTGCCAATTCCAACACAC
>OIXA01004521.1_pt1 | contig 13273 bp, 5 predicted proteins | sample 1587721 | NCBI WGS metagenome assembly OIXA01 (sample SAMEA3888900, study PRJEB22519) | human gut metagenome | biome: human gut; feature: human-associated habitat; material: faeces | place: Denmark | collected 2013 | reverse complement strand
AAAGTAAAAAATTCGAGAAAATCGGAAAAGTAATAGACTTTATAGCAAATATGAAAAAGTCCTGACCATGGGGCTTTTTTTTTGACTATTTTTACAATTGGAGCAACTAGCTAGTAAACATCGTTTTTAATACGGAGGGCATACCATTATGGTATGTGTATGTAAATGAGTAATTCGAAACTTGTTTCTTATACGAAAATCAGCCCGAATAAAACAGCACCAAGAAACCACAAAATCGATACACTGACAATTCACTGCTACGTAGGCAATGTGTCTGTAGAGAGCATGGGTGAATGGTTTGTGCAGCCATCCGCGCAAGCAAGTGCAAATTACGGCATTGGCGTTGACGGACGCATTGGATTGTTTGTGGAAGAAAAGGATCGCTCTTGGTGCTCTTCCAATCGGGCAAATGATAATCGAGCGATCACGATTGAGTGCGCGTCAGATACAGTAGAGCCATATAAGATTAACGACAAGGTATATGCGTCTCTCATTAAGCTGTGTACTGATATTTGCAAGCGCAATTACATTAAAAAACTTAAGTGGAAAGCGGATAAGTCGCTTGTTGGTCATGTCGACAAACAGAACATGACTGTTCACAGATGGTTTGCCAATAAGGCTTGTCCTGGCAATTATATTTACTCCAGACTCGGTAAAATTGCAGCTGAAGTAAATGCAAATCTTGGAGTAAAAACTGAAGACATCAGTAATTCCAGCTCGGCCGTCACGGACAGAAAAATCGGTGATACTACTCTTTTCCGTATCGCGCAGGTTGTATATGGTGAGGCAGGTGTAATTGGCTCACAAAATGCTTTACGTGCAGTTGCACAGTGCATCCTTGATATGCACGAGAGCGGCAGCTATGGTTCCTCGCTTACCGATGTCATGAAACATAATTTCTATGCGTATTCAAATAATACGGTAACCAGCGAAGATGCTAAACGAGCTGTATATGATGTTTTCATTGGCGGTAAGCGTAGATTCCCGAACGATAAGATTTATCAGTTCCGATCGTTTACCAATTATTCGGACGGAAACCTCAAAATGAACTCAAAGTGTGGCGCCTTGTTGCAGAAGTATGACTACCTTGGAGAGGATCATAAGAATGCACATTGGGGTCACTTTTATTTTGGTAAGAAAGGATCGGCAGCTGAATCTACTCCAATCACAAACGAAAACTTTACTGTGAGAGTGGATATTCCGAATCTTAATATTCGTACTGGTCCAGGTACAAATTATGCCACCACGGGACATTGTACAGGCATTGGTACATTCACGATCACAGAAAAGAGAGCCGGTAAGGGATCCGATCAAGGATGGGGTAAGCTTCTGTCTGGTGCTGGATGGATCGCTCTTGATTATGTAAAGAAAAAGTAAATGGGAGGCCACGATGATACGATTCAGACACGTTGGAGATTTCGAAAAGACAACAAAGTTTTTGAAAAAAGCTTCAACATCGAACATAACCGAAATTTTACATCGCTATGGGCAAGAAGGAGTTGTTGCACTCGCCACAGCGACACCGGTTGATTCTGGCAAAACCGCATCGTCGTGGTCATACGAGATTGTTCCAACTGACGGCGGAGTAAGTATTCGCTGGAACAATTCTAACGTTAATAACGGTGTAAACATTGCTGTAATTTTACAGTATGGTCATGGGACTGGAACTGGAGGATATGTGCAAGGAAGAGATTACATTAATCCCGCATTACGTCCAATTTTTGACAAGATTGCTGACGGTGCATGGAAGGAGGTTACGAAGTAGTGGGTACAACGGTTGATAACCGGGTTGTAGAAATGCAGTTTGATAACAAACAATTCGAGAGTGGAGTTCATACAACTCTCGATAGTTTGAAGAAATTGCGTGAGGGACTGAAACTTGGTAACGCTGTAAAGGGATTCGACGAACTCGACCGCGCATCAAAGAAAGTATCCTTAAATCCATTAATAAATAGCGCAGACATTGTAACAAGAAGATTGTCTACGCTTGGCATTATTGGAATGACCGCACTGCAGAATATTACCAATTCTGCTATAACTACAGGCAAAAGGATTGTGTCTGCGCTTACTATTGATCCAGTTAAATCTGGTTTTCAGGAATACGAAACGCAGATTAATGCAGTCCAGACGATTCTGGCAAATACTGAGAGTAAAGGATCTACTCTGAAAGATGTAAACGCGGCTTTGGATGAACTGAATCATTATGCCGACATGACGATTTATAACTTCACAGAGATGACCCGTAATATTGGTACATTTACAGCGGCGGGCGTTGATCTGGCTACTTCAGTTGCAGCAATTAAAGGTATTGCGAATCTGGCTGCAGTATCTGGTTCGACATCCCAGCAGGCATCAATGGCGATGTATCAGTTATCACAGGCTATTGCGTCTGGTACAGTCAAATTGATGGACTGGAATTCGGTTGTAAACGCTGGTATGGGTGGTCAGGTATTCCAGGACGCTCTGAAAGAGACTGCCCGAGTACATGGCGTTGCTATCGACGCGATGATCGAGAAAGAAGGTTCATTCAGAGAAACCTTAAAGGACGGTTGGTTGACATCGGAGGTTCTTACCGAAACTCTTTCTAAGTTCACTGGAGACCTTACAGAATCTCAGCTTAAATCAATGGGCTATACTGACGAACAGATAGCCGGAATCGTCAAAATGGGTCAGACAGCATCTGACGCAGCAACAAAGGTCAAGACATTCTCACAGTTATTTGACACGCTGAAAGAGGCGGCTCAGTCCGGATGGACCGAAAGCTGGGAAACAATCATTGGCGACTTCGATCAGGCAAAAACTACCCTTACAAAAGTGTCGGATACTCTTGGAGCCATTATTCAGGCGTCGTCCGATGCTCGAAATAATTTGTTGAAGGGTGCACTTGGAGGGCGCACAGTAACCGCCGAACAGTTTGATCAGCTGCTCAAAGAGAGTGGTATTGGCTACAAAGCTCTCACTCAGATGCTCAAGAATGCTGCCCGAGAGCATGGGATCGACATTGATCAGATGATTCTGGATAATGGCAATTTCCGAGATTCTTTGAAAGAACAATGGCTTACTGCCGATATTCTTGAAGAATCGATGAAAAAACTCGGTACTACTACCAGCGATTATACGGTTGCAGCTGGGGATACATTGTCCGCAATTGCACAGAAGTGTGGCATTACTGTCGAAGAGCTGGCTAAACTTAACGACATTTCGGATGTCAACGTGATTAATGTCGGTCAGGTTCTTAAGATTTCAGATGCTCTTGAAACGAGCATTGATCTTACCGACAAACAGCAATCGAGTTTTAAAAATCTGATTGAAACATTAAATGGCCCTACCGGTAGGGATAAATTTATTGAATCGATTTCCAATGCTTGGTCTGGTTTGACAACAATTCTGAATAGCGTGCACGATGCATACCGAGATGTGTTCCCGACAATAACAGTAGAACAGTTGTCTGCAGCGATCGATAAGGTTCATGACTTTTCTGAACGACTTCTGGTAAGCGACGAAACCGCTTCAAAAGTAAAACGAACGTTCAAAGGATTATTCTCGATACTCAGAGTCGGAACGAACGTTATCGGTGGACTCGGAAAAGCGGGATTTACTTTATTGCAGAAAGTTTTGGCTGGCTTCAATCTTGATATACTTGATGTAGCAGCTAACATTGGCGATATGCTTGCCGAATTCGAGAGTTGGGTGACTCAGAATTCATTGGTGTCAAAAGGTCTTGATTTCCTTTCCAGAAAGATTGTCGGCGGAATAAAACGGATCAAGAATTGGGCTGATGAAATGCAGATCGCAGCAAAGGCTCAAGAATACTTTGCAAAAATTCAAAATGGAATTCTGTATCTATTCAATAACTTGGATAGCATAATACCAAAGGCGAAAGAGAAATTACAAGGACTTTGGAACGACTTCGAAGAGATTCCACAAGTACAAAAAGCGATGACTATTCTTTCGGAGTATTATCAGACCATAAAGAATTTTGCAGGTGGATCTTGGAACAAAGCAGTTGCAGCTGTGAAAGAGTTTATCGACTCCATCAGGAACATGGATTATCTAACCCTCTCGGACATTTCAGATAAATTCATTGAGATGAAGAACAAACTCACTGAAGCCGTTCTCGATATGTGGAATGAAATTGGTGGATTTTCAGGAATCGCAAAATCGGTAAGAGACACGCTCGGAGGAGTTATTGACTGGATTCTTGGTAAACTGCAGGCTTTTGGATCAGGCGCAACTGATATCATCACGAAATTAATCCCATCAAAAAAGCAAATGCAGACATTCCTTACTCTTGGTTTGAGCGCTGGAGCAATTGCGTCGGCTATAGGAATTATTCGTCTCGCTACAAAACTTGTGACGGGAATTCGGAAGTTACTGCATCCATTTATGGACACCATACAAGGAATGGTTGAGGCTGAAGTTTACGAAAAGAGAATGTCCGCTAAACAAAAAGGTGCAAGTGCAATTCTGATGGTAGCGGGAAGTATCTATGTAATCGCCATGGCTCTCGAAAAGATAGCTTCTATCAATAGAGATGATTTGATAAAAGCTGGCATAACAATTGGCGCTATATCACTTGCTTTTGTAGCAATGGATTTCTATTCCAAACTCTCAAATAAAAAGTTTGGTACATCGTCGCTTGGTAACGGTGCGTTGAAAATGGCGGTGTCCTTAGCCCTTATTGCGTATGCAATACAGTCGATCCCTGCACTGGGTAAAGAAACGTGGAGTAAACTTGAAACATTAGGAATCATAATTACTGCACTTGCAGGCGTTGAAATAGCTATCAGCCGGTTTGGTGGTAAACATTCAACAGGTGCAGCACTCAGTATTGTTGCAATTGGAGCATCACTGATTCTTATCGTGAAAGCACTCAACGGACTTGTAAAAATGAATTCCAATCCGGACGAATTGCATAACGCACTGATCAAACTGGTCGAAATCATGGGCGCACTATCTTTAGTCATTATCGCAACTGGGAAAGCGGGTGCTGCATCAAAGGGTACTGCATTATCGATAGTAGCAATTCCGATTGCGCTCATGCTCATGGTAAAGGCTCTCAAGGCTTTATCCAAATTTGATCCGAACTCAGTGAACGTCGACCAATACATAACAGTAATGGGCAGTTTAATAGCGTTGATGATTGTGTCTCGGCTTGCAGGAAAGAACGCAGCTGCGTTTGGCGTTGGACTATTAGCTATATCTGCCGCGTTATACGTGCTTCTTGGTGCAATCGCGATTCTTGGTAATATGGATCAAGCGACACTCAATAAAGGCCTTGGAGCGATCGGTAAATTGAGCCTGGTGTTCATCGCTCTTGCAGTAGCTACCAGACTCGCGGGAAGTAAACTTGGAAACAGCGTTAGCCTCATTGCAGCAGCTGGATCTATAGCAGCTGTAAGTTACATTATGTACCTGTTAAGCGGTATAGATGAAGCTGATTTATCGAAATCCGAAAAAGCAATTGGCAAAATCGGAACGCTTTTCGTCAAAATGGGCGTTTCCATGAGACTTATGAAAAGTGGCAAAAATGCGTGGGGCGCTATGGGTCAAATAGTGGTAGCAGCAGCTGCGGTAGGAGTAATTGCAAAATCACTATGTGAACTCTCCAAATGCGATCCAGAAGATCTTACTGAGGCATCGAAATCGTTGATTGGTGTCATGACTGTTTTTGCTATTATGGCAAAAGTGCTATCTAAATCGACATTCACGTTTGACAAGACAACTTTTACTGGAATGTTGACCTGCATCATTCCATTAGTTGCAGCAGTTGTAGCATTGAAAGTAATAACTACAATTCCAATAGACACAATGATTCCTGCAGTAGCGGGATTGGCAGCACTAATGGTAAGCCTAGGGGTACTTGTTAAGTGTATGTCATCCATTGGTCCTAGCGCAACCGGAGCAATTGTGCCTATGTTGAAAGTGGCAGGTGCACTCGTACTTATAGTCACAGTCGTAATTGGCGTAGCTGGTGCTATAAATAAATTCAGAGGAGAAGACGCGGTTAAATTTCTCCAAGGCGCAGCCGATACTCTGAAACTCATCGGAGAAGCTATTGGTAGTTTATACGGAGGTTTTATCGGAGGTATTGCAGCAGGTGCTGGTTCGGGCATTGCGACCGGTATGAAACAAATCGGCGATGAGCTTGTAGAATTTGGCAATCAGTTATCAGCATTCAATTCGTCTGTGAGTGGTATTAAAACAGAAACTGCCGATGCGTTGCAAGCGATGGCTGGTGCTATACTGGCGTTCACCGGTGCTGGATTTGTTGATGGTTTGTCCGATCTTGTCGGTGGAAAAGATCTTGCTGAATTTGGTCGGGAATTAATTCCGTTGGGCTTTGGTATGGCAATGTTCACGGCGCTCACAAAGAACATTGATACAGATGCGGCTACGGCAGCTGCGGATGTTGGAATGGCTCTCACTGCACTTGATTCCTCTTTGCCAAGGACCGGGGGTAAACTTCAGGATTGGATTGGCGAAAAGGATCTCGATAAATTCTCGACAGCTTTGCCTAAACTTGGCGATGGATTGAAAAAGTTTTCGGACAGTGTAAGTGGAATAACAGATACTGATAAGATCAAAGCTTGTGCGGCAGCGGCGCAAGCAATTGCAGAAGTTGACGCAGCACTGCCAAGTACCGGTGGCAAATTACAGGAATGGCTTGGAACAAAAGACCTGGATTTGTTTGGTACAAATATCGGAAAACTTGGTGAAGGTCTGGCTAGTTTCTCGTCATCCGTAGGAGGAATTACAAATCTCGATGACATTACAGCTGCTACGAAAGCGGCTGAAGCATTATGCAAACTAAATAATGCTCTGCCAAAAACTGGAGGACTTGCTCAACTGTTTGCAGGCGTCAAAGATCTTGAAGCATTCGGCAACAATCTTGGAACGCTTGGTTCGGGCATGGTCGATTATAGCAACGATGCAGGAAACATCGATATTGCAAGAATGATAGCGTCTCTCCTTCCACTGAAGGCTATTCTTGGTTTGAAAATGGAAGGAAGCGAGATAGCAAACGGCGCTGGTGATTATGTCAGTGGACAGTTGAAATTGCTTGGCAGCGCACTTGTTGATTATGATTCTGAATTGGCCAGCATCGACCTCGATAGAATTAACACCGCATCAACGTATCTTGGAAAAGTAGTCAATGCTTTAAACACGACAAGTAATGGTGAAGGACTTAAAAACTTTGCTCAGAGCTTGAGCGATCTTGCTGTGTCTGATATCAGCGGCTTTGTCGACAACTTCACAAACGGAGACATTGCAACTCAGTTACAAACCCTTGGCGAATCGCTGACGACCAGTATCGCAGATGCAGCAGACGGACAAAAAACAAAGATGGCGAATGTTGCGGCCACACTTGTTGGCGTATTTATCAGTAACCTCAAAATGGATCTCAGTCAGGCACAGTTCCAGATGGAAACAATGATGAAAGATCTCATGGCGAAGGTCGATACCGTCACAAGTGCTGCAGAAAGTGCTGGTAAAGGCACAGATGTAAGCGCAGGTATTTCGTCATCAGAATCTACGAAGAGTATGTCAGACGCTGCTGGCAGTCTTGCATCAAGTGGTGCAAAAGCAGTGTCAGGTGCTGCAGGTTCTTATCGCTCATCTGGTAAGACATTAGCGTCTGCACTGGCTGATGGCATTAAACGGAGCACGGCAGTAACTTCGGCAATAAGATCCGTTGTGAAAAGTGGTGTTAGAACTGCCAAAGGGTATGCCAGCGATTTTAAAACAGCAGGACTCAATTTCAGTATCGGCTTAGGGGCAGGTATACGAAAAGGTGACTCGGCAGTGATTAGTGCGGCAATTGCAGTAGCTGCCGCGGGTCTTGCTGCTGCACAAAGAAAACTTGACGAGCATTCACCATCAAAAGAAACCTACAAGATGGGTCGATTCTTCGATCTTGGTATGGCAAATGCTATCGGCGATTACAGTTCGACTGTTACCAACGCTTCATCATCGCTAGCTGGAAAAGCACTTGCTGTAGGTCAGAGAATGCTTAGTGGGATATCAGCCGCCCTTGATGATAACGGCGGATACAGACCAGTAATAACACCTGTTCTTGATATGTCACAGGCATCTCGAGGACTGGATACACTGAATTCCGCTCTTGACACTACAAGAACTATTCAGGTCGGAGGAATTCAGGCACGCGGATTATCGGCAAATCTGGCAACTTTGTCAATGAGCCGAAACGGTCAAAATGGAGATATTGTATCTGCCATTAACGGACTGCGTAAGGATATTCGGGATAATCCGAGAGTAACAAATACAACAAATGTGAACGGCGTGACATATGATGACGGATCAAACGTGCATAATGCAGTGAAAGAGCTCGTTCATGCAGCCAAAGTAAGAAAGAGGGTGTGACATATTGGCAGCGATTAAAGCCTGGACCGTTAAAGCGGTTATTATTAAACCTGAGCAGGGAACAGACCGTGGCTTATATGTCACATGGTCTTTCAAAAAAGGGACTAAGAAAAAAGGCAAGACTGAGATACATCCGACAAAATCTAAAGTGGTATGGTCTTATCGAACCGAGAATGATAATCAGTGGTTTGTAGCTCAGACGAATGAAATCGAATATAATACATATAATACATATATTGACAAGTATACTGCACCGGAAAATGCAGTTAATGTGAGAGTGGTAATAACGCCAGTTTCGCCAAAACACAAAGTAAAGAAAAAAACTGTTGATTGGTGGACACCGAAAGCTTCAACCGCTGTTTATTACGCTATTTCGAATCTTGTTCCAGAAAAACCATCATCACCTACCACGACATTGACAGATTTCAAATTGACTTCGTCTGTGTCGATAGGTGCTGACTCCCGTACAACGGCTGTAGAATTTGAGGTAGTAAAAGATAATACAACAGTGTTTGCTTCATCTGGACAAATTCCAGTGAACTACCAACAGGCTACATTTACCTGCACGATTGCTGCCGGTGGAAAATATAAGGTACGATGTAGAGCATGGCGTGGCGGTGTATCAAGCTTACAGTGGTCTGACTATTCGTCCGAGGTTTCTACTCAGCCGACAGCACCGAACGGGATTAGTAGTTGCAAGGCTCTTTCATCGACGTCCGTACAAATAACGTGGCCATCTGTTACAGATGTTACAGGATATGAAGTACAGTATGCCGAGCAGGCTGATTATTTCGACAGCTCGTCCAATGTGCAATCGTCTAAGGTCACAAATCCGATGGCTATTATTACCGGTATCGACTCTGGCAAAACATGGTGGTTTCGGGTTCGCGCAACAAACTCTACCGGAAATTCGGCATGGACACAGCCCGTCTCGATCACTCTTGGTAAAGTACCGTCGGCACCTACTACATGGTCGTCTACGAGCACTGCTATAACGGGCGAAAAGATTATATTCTACTGGGTGCATAATTCGGAAGACGGATCGAGTCAGACGTACGCGGAGTTGGAATTGTCAATCAATGGAAATAGTCAAATCATTCAGATAAAGAATACTGAGGACGAAGATCACAAAGATGATACAAGCCGATATGAATTTAACACGTCAGGTTACGGCGAAGGAGCAAAGATATTATGGCGCGTTAGAACAAGGGGTATTTTAAGCGAATACAGTCCTTGGTCTGCACAGCGATCAATTGATATTTATGCTCAGCCATCGTTACAGATGATACTGAATGCGTCAACATTGACAACATTCCCGTTAAATATAAAATTGGCAGCCTATCCTGCGACTCAGACTCCGACAGGCTATTATATTTCCGTTGTTTCAACTGAAACGTATGAGACAGTCAATGATCTCGGAGAAACCGAATGGATATCTGAGAATCAGGAAGTGTTCTCAAAAAACTACGATGTAAAAGACAGAGCGTTGAATGTATCATTATCCGCAGGTGATGTGAATCTCGATAATAACATTACATATCGAATTCTAGCAACCGTCTCTATGAATTCCGGATTGACAGCAGAAGCAACTGCAGAATTCACGGTAGCGTGGACGGATGCTGTTTACGATCCGGTTGCAAATGTTACAGTCGACGAAGACACGTATACCGCGGTTATAAATCCATTCGTACAGAATGATGATGAAACATTTCCACAGGATGTGACTCTGTCAGTATACCGAAGAGAATTTGATGGAACATTCACTGAGTTGGCCACAGATCTTGTTAATAGCGGTGACATCAATGTTACGGATCCACATCCGGCTCTGAACTACACGCGATATCGTATTGTGGCGAAGTCAACACGGACCGGAGGCACTTCCTTCTACGATATTGTCGGAGATTCCTTCGATGATGTAGGCGTAATCATTCAATGGGACGAGCAGTGGTCGAATTTTATGTCCATCGAAGAGGATGACGCACTAACACCAAAATGGAGCGGATCGTTGCTAAAGCTTCCTTATAATATAGAGATTTCAGCAGAGCATGCTCCAGACGTGGAACTTGTGGAATACATCGGTCGAAAACATCCGGTTTCGTACTATGGAACGCAGAAAGGCGAGACTGCTACATGGAATGTTGCTATTGATGCGGAGGATGAGGACACTTTGTATGCGATCCGTCGTTTGGCCGCTTGGTCCGGTGACGCGTATGTTCGAGAACCGTCTGGTATCGGGTACTGGGCGAATGTAACAGTGTCGTATAGCAAGAAATACAATGATCTTACAATCCCGGTAACATTTACAATTAAGAGAGTGGAAGGTGGTGCCTGATGCCTGATTGGAAAAAGTCAATGGTGCAGACATTTGAGTATTATATCGTTGATCCAGACACGTGGAGTAACGACACTCAGATACGAGACATCACTGACTGTTCGATAAGTCGCGATAGCTCTGCCGAAACTCTTGGATCGGCGAGTATTACGTGCGGATCTGATCTTGGCGAAGTGTATATTAGAGCGTATCTCATAACACTTCAAAATGGAATTAAAGAAAAGTTTCCCCTGGCTACAATGCTCGTCCAGACACCGTCTGTCAGTTTCGATGGTCGGGCAAAGAGCATTTCAATGGATGCATATACTCCTTTGATTGAGTTGAAGGAGAAAATGCCTCCATTGGGTTACACAATAACAAAAGGATTAAACATTATGGATGTCGCATATACGCTTTGCCGTGAAAATATGCGTGCTCCAGTGATACAGGCCAAGTGTTCAGCGGTTCTCGAGGATGATTTCGTAGCAGATACCGACGACACTTGGCTTTCCTTTTTAACTGATTTTATCTCGAATGCAAAGTATGAGTTTGCAATTGATGAGCTTGGTAGGGTTTTATTCGTTCCGGTTCAGGATACAAAATCTTTGCAGCCGGTATGTACTTTTGACGATGGCAACAGTTCTATTCTGTATGCAGACGTTACTGATGAGCGAGATCTGTACGGAATACCGAATGTTGTGGAAGTTTTATATTCTACCAATTCAAAGTATCTGTACGCAAAGGTCGTGAATGATGATTATAACAGTCCTACGTCAACCGTATCACGCGGAAGGGAAATCATTTATCGAGAAACAGATCCGAGTCTCGCAGGCACGCCAAATCAGGCACAGGTCAACGACTATGCAGAACAGTTGCTTAGAAATAAGTCAGCTTTGGAGCATAAAATCTCGTACTCTCACGGCTACAACGGCAATCGGATGCATGATTGCGTTCGGTTGAACTATAACCGAGCTGGATTACAGAATGTAAAAGCAAAGGTTACAAGTCAGACAATTGAATGCACGTCCGGTTGTAAGGTAACAGAAACGGCCACATACACCGTGAATGTATGGAAATGAGGTGATACACATTGGCTATTCCAAGCGCCCTTGTCAGTGAATTTGCGGATGTTGTATCGTCCGGTCAGATCCAGACAAAAGAAAATACCTTAATTTACGGTACAGTAAAGAAAGACGGCGCTCATAATTATGTAAAGCTTGACGGATCCGAATTGTATACACCGGTATCGATAGCAGCAAGTGCTGACGATGGTGATAGAGTAGCAGTGCTCATCAAAAACCACTCGGCAATTGCTGCTTTTAATATGAGCTCTCCTTCGATGAATACAAGATCAATGGATTCATACAAGGAATTGGTATCGGCAGAATTCAAGCGGATCGACACTGATTATATTACCGCAGAGAAAGCGAATCTGACATACGCTACGATTCAGGATCTCGAGGCGATCAATGGTACGATCGATAAACTTGACACAAAATATCTGACAGCAGAAAATGCCAAGATTACGTACGCCACGATTAACTCTCTGGATGCTACAAATGCAAAAATATCTGATCTCGATGCCACGACTCTGAAAGCGGCGGACGCCAAGCTGAAATACGCCACAATCGATTCGTTGAATGCAGCGGATGCAAAGATTACGAGTCTTACATCGACCGTCGCTAACATTGATAAGGCTTATATTTCGAGGACTGAAACTACAGAGTTGCTTGCAAAGTATGCTCAGGTCGATTTCTCGAATGTCGCTCACGGTACGATTGACAGTGCCTTGATCAGAGATGGTGCAATCACAGATGCTAAGATTCACGATATTTCGGCGAGTAAACTGACAGCTGGCACAATCGACGCTTCGAAGATCACTGTAACAAATCTGAATGCAGATAACATTACGGTCGGTACGATCAATGGGCAGCGGATCGGCAATAAGTCTATTGATCTGAGCAAATTAGCTGAAGAAGTCCCGACAAAAGAATATCTGGACAATAAGGCTGATGATTTGCAGAAGCAGATCGACAATGCAATAGAGACTTATACCGTAACGACGATCCCGACGCTTAATAACTCTCCGGCGGAAGAGTGGACGGATAATGATACACGGAACAAGCATATTGGCGATGTTGCTTATGTTGTCAATTCGCAGGATACAGCTAACGGATATTGTTACCGATTTGCAAATACAGGATCTGTAAGCGAACCAGTATACGAATGGGTTCTCGTCAAGGATTCTGATGTGACAAAGGCACTGCAGGAACTGATTACGGTAGAAGGCGATATCAGCGGTCTCAAGTCTTTCGAGACAAATACCTCAAAATGGATTACCAATACAGACAGTACATTAAACAGTTTGCTACAGCGGACGAGCAAGGTCGAGACTGATCTTGGAACCAAGGTGTCTACGGACGTATTCAATGAGGTAAAGCAAACCGTTGATGAAAACAGCAGCTCTATTACGAAGATGTCTGAGACGATTCAGACAAAAGCGGATGGATCGACTGTGAAGGAACTTACCAACACGGTGAATTCGGTAAAACAGACTACTGAACAGAATTCTGCGTC
>OIXA01004520.1_pt1 | contig 13278 bp, 12 predicted proteins | sample 1587721 | NCBI WGS metagenome assembly OIXA01 (sample SAMEA3888900, study PRJEB22519) | human gut metagenome | biome: human gut; feature: human-associated habitat; material: faeces | place: Denmark | collected 2013 | reverse complement strand
GCTCTATATCGCAGGTAATTACAATATTGATTTAATTATGGGAACCCTCGCACAGTGGCCAACTCCCGGCACCGAGGTGATGCTGGAACACAGCGCACTGCGCCCCGGCGGTTCAGCGGGTAACTGCGCGCTGGCGGCCGCAGCCATGCAGCTCCCCCACTGCACCGTCGGCTGCCAGGGCGACGACGCCTTTACCGCCTGGCTGGCGGCACAGTTCCCCGGCAGCGCCGAACGCTGGCCGCAGTATCCCTGCGAGACCTCGCTGACGGTGGCGGTGACGCATCCCGACAAAGAGCGTTCGTTTCTCAGCAACTATGGACATATCCCCCGCCTGTCCGCCGACGACATCCTGACTCAGCTCCCGGCCAGGGCGACGCCCGGCGATATTCTGCTGCTCTGCGGCACCTTCTTATGCACCGCGCTGTTGCCGGACTATCCGCGGCTGCTGACGACCCTGCGCGACCGCGGTTTTCAGGTGGCGGTCGATACCGGCTGGGCGCCGCACAGCTGGGACAGCGCGCTGCGTGAGGCGACCCACCGCTGGCTCGGCGATTGCGACTGGCTGCTGCTTAATGAAGTCGAAACGCTTGGCCTGGCGAACCAGGCCCCTCTGCCGACGGCGGCCCGCACCCTCGCGGCGCGTCTCAGCGGCCGGGGCGGCTGCATTGTCAAATGCGGCGCCGATGGCGCCTGGTGGTGGACGGCGGAACAGGGGCATCACGCGCCGGTGAAACCGGTCGAGGTCATCGACACCATCGGCGCCGGAGACAGTTTTAATGCCGGGTTTCTTGCCGGTTTGTTAAACGGCCAGTCGGCCTCACAGGCGTTACGTTGGGGCAACGCCGTGGCCGCTTACGCGATCGGTTCATCCCCACGTCGCTATCCCGACTGGCGAACCTTGCAACACCATATCGAGGAGGTCGACTATGGCCAGCGTTGAACTGCTAAACGTCGCCAAACAGTACGGTAAACAGACGGTGCTGCATCCGCTGGACTTGACCATTCCGGACGGCAGCTTTACGGTGCTGGTAGGGCCATCCGGCTGCGGAAAGTCAACGCTGGGGCGGTGCATTCTCCGACTCCACGAGCCGACTGCGGGCGAGGTTATTTTTGAAGACCGGAACATCCTCGAATGCAGCAAGGCGGAAATGAAAGAGCTGCGCTCCAAAATGCAGATTATTTTTCAAGACCCCTATGCTTCCCTCAATCCCCGCATGACTGTTTCTCAGGCAATTGCAGCGCCCTTGATCATTCAGGGGATCTACAAGCCCAGTGAAAAGGAAAAGATCCGGAAGCGTGTTGCCGAAATGATGGATGTTGTCGGCTTAGCACCCCGATTGGTCAACTCTTATCCCCACGAGTTAGATGGCGGACGCCGGCAGCGCATAGGAATTGCCAGAGCCTTGTCCGTGAACCCGAAGTTCATTGTTTGCGACGAACCTGTTTCAGCGCTTGACGTTTCCATTCAGGCCCAGGTGCTGAATCTAATGCAGGATCTGCAAGCGCAGATGGGGCTGACGTATCTATTTATTACACATAATCTTTCCGTGGTAAAGCATTTGTCGAATCAAATCCTCGTAATGTACTTAGGACAGCTGGTGGAAAAAGCAACACCAAAGCAACTGTTCAAAAACCCCGTTCACCCATATACACAGGCACTGCTTTCAGCCATTCCGATCCCGGATCCGGATGTTAAGATGGAGCGCGTTGCATTGAAAGGCGAACTAACCTCTCCAATCAATGTAAAGCCGGGATGCCGTTTTGCAAAACGATGCATTTATGCGCGGCCGGAATGCAGCCAATGTTCGCCGCAAATGACGGAAGTCGAACCGGGTCATATTGTCGCCTGCCATTTGGCCGGCGGTTCTATGAAATAAAAATGAGGAGGACTCACATGAAAAAGATTTTTTCTGCACTGCTGACTGTATGTATGCTGCTTGGCTGTTTGAGCGCATGCGGCAGCAAAAACAGCCCGTCCAATGGAGGAAGCGCAACCACCGGAGCTAAGGATACTATCGTTTTTGCGCAAGCCAGCGATATCACCTCGCTCGATTTCCATGTAGGAAAAAACCCCGCAACGTATGATGTGACTTGCAATATTTTTGACACGCTGGTCACTTGGGATGCCGATATCAACGTAATTCCGCACCTGGCTGAAAGCTGGGAGTTTTTGGATGAGGACTCCCTGCAGATGCACCTGCGCAAGGGCGTACTGTTTCATGATGGGCAGGAATTGACGGCAGAGGATGTCAAATATACCTATGACCGTGCAATGAACAGCACCATTGTAAAGAACAATTTCTCCTGGCTGGAGAGCGTGGATGTCGTGGATGAATACACGGTTGTCATTAACACAAAGGGCGCTTATACCCCGGTGCTGAATGCACTGTGCAATCCTCTTGCCGGCATCATGCCCAAGCATCTTCTGGAGCAGAACGACGAGGCTATGACAACGAATCCTGTGGGAACCGGCCCGTACAAGTTTGTCGAGCGTAAAGAAGGCGAATATGTAAAGCTGGAGGCAAATGAGAATTACTGGGGCGGCACGGTTGCTACCAAGTATTTGGAGATGCGCGTGGTTCCCGAAGCGTCTCAGCGCTCGACTCTGCTGGAAACCGGCGAAATCGACATTGCATATGATGTGCCGCCTTCCGATGTGGAAAGACTGAATGCAAATGAAGCAACTACGGTTTTGTCTGCCCCCTCTTTCAAAGTGTTTTATATAACCATCAATTGCAATAGCGGCACAAAAGCCCTGAACGATTCCCGTGTACGTCAGGCAATTGAATATGCCATTGACAAGGATGCCTTGTGCTCTTCTGTGATGTATGGTTATGCAACGCCCGCAGCCAGCCTGGTCGGCCCCGGCGTCTTTGGCTATGATGATTCTGCCACCGCCAACATTTATAACATTGAAAAGGCAAAGGAATTGCTGTCCGCCGCCGGCTATCCGAATGGATTTGAAATGAGCGTCTGGGTGCAGTCTTCCGATCAGACCCGTCAGGAGGCGTGTGTGGTTCTGCAGGATATGCTCAGCGAGGTTGGCATCACCGTCAGCGTTGAGCCGATGGACGGCACCGTGATGGATGATACCATTGTAAAGGGCGGAGACTTTGACGCATGCAGTTCTATGTATTATAACCTGATGGGTGATGCGGACTATGTGCTGTACAGCAATATTTCTCCTGAATCCACCAGCAACCTTTCCCACTACAACAATCCCGATGTCATGGCTAAGCTGCTGGCTGCACGGAGCCTGACGGACGACGCAGAACGCGCTGCCGTGTATAAGGAAATCAGCAGCATTATGGCAGTTGACCGGCCTTACATCCCGCTGTGGGCTTATCAGAATCTGGTGGGTGTGAGAAGTGGCGTCTCCGGTTTCCAGTTGAATCCGATCACCGCTTATCGGTATGAAAACGTCGCAAACGGCAAGTAATCGCATTTTTAAAGCTTTTGTATTTTGCCCCCCCGATCGAGGGGGCAAAATACATTAATTTAGCAGTAAGGAGGCCATCTCTTGGAGGCATTTCAGACTATTCATATTAAGGCGGACACGCCTTATGCCTGCGGCGTTCAATATGGTCAGCAGGCAAAAGAAAAAATTCGAGCAGGTGTCGAGGTATATCGGCGCTATTTTGCGAAAACTTCGGATAAGAGTTGGGATAAAATCCAGCAATACGCTATGGCCTATTTGCCGGATATCGAGCAGATGATGCCGGAAGTGCTGGAAGAGGCATACGGAGTCGCCGACGGAGCGGAAATCTCAATAGAAGATTTGATGGTACTCAATTGCCGCTATGAAATTACGAAATTTCCCAAGACTCCGGAATGTACCACGGCGGCCATTTTGCCGGAAGCAACCACAAGCCATACGACCTATCTCGTCAAAAACTGGGATTACAAGCAGGCAGTGCTTCCTAATATCGTTATTTTACACATTGAGCAGGCGGATGGTACCCGAATTCTGGGCTTGACCGAGGCCGGCCAGATGCTTCGCGAGGGCTTTAATTCCTGGGGGGTAGGCCTTTGCAATAATATGATCACGTCAGTATATGACGATTGGGGCACCGGCATCCCGGTTACTTTTCTCAGACGCAAGGTCCTTTCCTGCCACTCCTTTGAAGAAGCCAGAGATATGCTGATTCACGCAAAGCGAAGTGTTTCAAACAACATGATGCTAGCCTCTGCGCAGGGTGTCGCGGTGGATATCGAAGCATTTCCGGGCGGTGTAAATATGCTGGCCCCGAAAGATGGTATTTTGACCCATGCCAACCACTTCGTTGTACACCAGCAGCTGGATGCCAGAATCGGCCCCAAAAATCGTGACACGCGTCTGGAGGCGCTTCTGCGGCAGCGGCAGGGCAGCATTGATATCCCGTATATCATGGAGTGCATGAAAGATCACGAATACTTCCCGGAATCAATTTGTGCACACAATACGAACCTTCCCGGTTATGAGTTAAAAGACTTTATGACGGTAGCCTCCCTGATTGTCGATTTCGCCAATAATGTAGCACATATCTGCGCCGGTCCCCCTTGTGAAGGCTCCTATCTGGCCTATAAGCTTTAATGCCCAGCAGAAGGCTGTTTGAATTGCCAAAACCAACAGTTTATGTTACTATGTCCTTGTCCTTTTTCACACAAGGAGCAAAATTTGGCGCCAAACAAGGAGGCAATAGCCATGGCATCTGGAGAACACCTTTGGACAGGCCCCGCGTGTTGCAATAATGAGTTGCTGCGCAAACAGATTCGGGCACGCTCCATTCTCAGGCACTTACACGCCGGGGATGTATATCTTTCCCCCGGAGATCCAATCCATTATGTCGCCTATGTTGCAGAGGGCGTAACCTCTCATTATATGTTTGGCAGTAACGGACGGGAAAAAGTCCTGTATCGTCTTGGACGCGGTTGGTTTTTTAGCGAAGGGATTTTCTTGAATACAGGCGATAATGTGGAGCTTGCCACCAGATATGCCATTGCGGAGTGCGACACCTTACTATATTTGATGGATTACAATAACTTTATGGCCTTGCTGCAGAACATCACTTTTGCACAGGCCGTGCTGTGCAGCACGGTGGAAAAGAGCACCATTTTACGCCATGAGGTTGAAAGCGTTACCTTTGATTCCACACTGGATCGCTTAAAGCGCCTATTGCAGTCCTGCGTCAATCCCGGCGCTGTGGAGGACGGAAAATGGTGCAATCTTTCTGTGGATTGGACGCATCAAGATATTGCGGCAATCATAGGTGTCAACAGAGTGACTGTCAGCCGGTTTATTGCAGAGCTGAAGCAGGATGGTTTTTTGAGACAAATAAATGGAAGGATTCAGATTCATAAAGAGTATCTGATTTCGTTGGAATAGCTGATGCCTCTTCCATACATAAATACGATCATGCTCGGCATATTGGGTATCTCAAAAGCATCGTATTGACAACCCCTGCAAACGGATATATTTATTTGCTCTGTCGCTGGTGCTCAAAACAGCTTTGGCTCCCGTAAAATACGGGATTCAATCGTCGGCAAAGTAAGGATGCCCACATTCCATTCAATGAAATAAAATGGTTTCCAGTGAATTTTTAATGAAAAGGTGAGAAAAAGTATGAAACTGATCACCACCGGCAATGCCGGGACTATGGAGTCTAACGACATTATGATCACCGTGGAGCCGTCCGATGCGGGCGGCGTGCAGGTGGAGCTGACCAGCAGCGTCTATCAGCAGTTTGGAAAGCAGATCATCGCCGTGATCCGCGAAACTGCCGCCGACTACGGTGTGGAGAACGCGCTCATCACCGCCGTGGACAAGGGCGCGCTGGATTGCACTGTCCGGGCGCGGGTGGCCACCGCCCTGACTCGTGCGGCGCAGTGGCACGACTACACATGGGAGGTGCGGCAGGATGTATAAGAAGGATCGCTTGCGCCGCAGCATGATGTTCGTGCCCGGCAACAACCCCGGCATGATCCGGGACGCACACATCTACGGCTCGGACTCCATCATGTTCGACCTGGAGGACAGCGTGGCCTATAACGAGAAGGACGCGGCTCGCTTTCTGGTGTATAACGCTCTGAGAACCCTGCATTTCGGCAAAAAAGAGATAGTGGTGCGCATCAACGACCTCTCCAGCGGCCTGGGCATTGAGGATCTGGAGGCTGTCGTCCGGGCCGGTGTGCAGGTGGTGCGCCTACCCAAAACCGACAGCGCACAGGATGTCATCGACTGCGAGCGGGAGATCGAGCGCATCGAACGGGCAGCCGGTATCCCCGTGGGCACCACCGGCATGATGGCTGCCATCGAAAGCGCCAATGGTGTGCTGAACGCTGTGGAGATCGCCAAGGCCAGTGACCGGCTCATCGGTATCGCTTTAGGTGCAGAGGATTACGTCGCCGACCTAAAAACTACCCGCAACGACGGCATCGAGCTTCTCTTTGCCCGCTGCATGATCCTGAACGCCGCCCGGGCCGCCGGCATCGCCGCGCTGGACACGGTGTTCTCCAACGTCAACGACGAGGAGGGCTTCATCGCTGAGGCCACTCTCATCAAAAAGCTGGGCTTTGACGGCAAATCCGTCATTAATCCCCGTCAGATCGAGCCACTGCACAAGGTGTTCATGCCCAGCGAGAAGGATCTCAACAAGGCACGGGCCATTATGGAGGCCATTGCTGAGGCCAACGCACGAGGCAGCGGTGTGGCCAGCCTCAACGGCAAGATGATCGACAAGCCCGTGGTCACCCGTGCCAAGCGGCTGCTGGAGCTGTATGAGGCCGGCAGCAAGGCCGACGAAGTGGAGGAGCTGTAACATGGTAGAACTGAATAAGATTCCCCATATCAACGAGATCAGCAACCACGGCGCGTTTGCCGGGGCCAGAGAGAAGAAAACCGCCACCTTCCGGGAGCGATATCACCAGCAGAACAAGGTGGTTTCTTCCCTGGAGGAGGCCATCCGCCGCACAGGACTGCGTGACGGCATGACCATCAGCTTCCACCACCACTTCCGCAACGGCGACCACATCATCAACATGGTGGTGGATAAGCTGGCGGAGATGGGCTATAAGAACCTGACACTGGCGGCCTCCTCACTGGCCACCGTCCACGCACCACTGATCCGGCACATCAAAAACGGCGTTATCACCCATATTGAGACCTCCGGCCTCCGCGGCGAGCTGGCGGAGGAAATCTCCCGTGGCCTTATGGACTGCCCGGTAGTGTTCCGCTCCCACGGCGGACGGGCCAGCGCCATCCGCAGCGGCGATCTGCACATCGACGTGGCGTTTCTGGGCGCGCCCTCCTGTGACCCCTACGGCAACGCCAATGGATACAGTCGGGATGATGATGACGGCATTGCTTGCGGCTCGCTGGGCTATGCCCGCACCGACGCCAAGTATGCCGACAACGTGATCATCATCACCAACCATCTGGTGGCCTACCCCAACGCGCCGTGGGCCATCCCCGAATATGACGTGGACTATGTGGTGCTGACCGACGACATCGGCGATCCCAAGGGCATCATGTCCGGAGCCACCCGCTACACCAAGAATCCCAAGGAGCTATTGATTGCCAAGACCGCCGCCAACGTCATTGAGGCCACCGGCTATCTCTACGATGGCTTCTCCATGCAGATGGGCAGCGGCGGCGCGTCCCTGGCCACCGCCCGCTTCCTGCGGCAGAAAATGCTGGATCAGCACATCCACTGCCGCTTCGCGCTGGGCGGCATCACCGGCCAAATCACCGCCATGCATGAGGAGGGCCTCATCGACCGCGTGCTGGATGTCCAGAGCTTCGATTTGGACGCGGCGCTGTCCCTGAAAAACAACCACTTCCACCACCAGATCGGCGCAACCTATTACGCCAGCCACATGATCAGCGCGGCGGTGGATCAGCTGGACTTTGTGATCCTCTCTGCACTGGAAATCGACACGGATTTCAATGTCAATGTGCTGACCGGCTCTGATGGCGTGATTCGCGGCGCTATCGGCGGCCATCCCGACACCGCTGAAGGTGCCAGCCTGTCGGTGGTGGTTGCACCGCTGACCCGTGGCCGTATTCCCACCATTGTCAAACATGTCAACACCGTGGTCACCCCCGGTGAGGTGGTGGATGTGGTGGTGACGGAGCAGGGTATAGCCGTAAACCCCCGCCGTCCCGATCTGAAGGAGAAGATCGAGGCCGCCGGATTGCATGTGTTTACCATCGAACAGCTGCAGCAGCGGGCTGAGGCGCTGGTGGGCGTACCCGAGCCCATCCGCTACAAGGATCGCATCGTGGGCGTGGTCATGTACCGCGACAACACTATCATCGACGTGGTGCACGAGATTGACGAGGATGCGTGAACTACTGCTTTGCAAGGCCGTCCCTCCCCAGTGGGGGACGGCCTATGCCACTCTACTGGCCGAAGGTGGCCTGCGTGACGAGGGGCACGCCGATATTATCGCCTTGCTGACGGAGGGCGATATCCTGCTGGGCTGCGGCTCACTGGGCGGCAAGGTTATCCGCCAGGTAGCCGTCTCGCCCAACGCCGAGGGACAGAACATATGCGCCCGCATCGTCTCTGCGCTGGTGCAGGAGTCGGTAAAGCGGGGCGTTCTCTACCCGTTTCTGTTCACCAAGCCCCAAAACGCACGGCTGTTCCGCTCCCTTGGGTTCTATCCGGTGGCGGAGACGGCGGACATGGTGATGCTGTGCCGCCAGCGTGACGCACTGGGGCGGTTTCTGGCGCCTCTGCCCCGTTGGCAGGAGGGTGTTATCGGCTGTGTGGTGTGCCATGCGAACCCCTTCACCAGAGGGCATCTGCACCTCATCGCCACGGCATCAGCACAGTGTGACCATATGCTGGTGTTCGTGGTAGCGGAGGAAGGCGGCCCCTTTCCTGCTGCTGACCGGCTGGCGCTGGTGCGGGAGGGTACGGCACATCTTCCTAACGTGACCGTATGCTCCGGCGGCGATTTTATAGTGAGCCGCTCTACCTTCCCTGCCTACTTTCTGCGGGACGAGCAGTCGGAGGATGCCCGGTGCGACCTGGATCTGACGCTGTTTGCCCGGCACATTGCCCCGGCCCTCCACATCGTCCGCCGCTTTGTCGGCGAGGAGCCCTTTTCTCCCACCACTGCCGCCTATAACCGCCGGATGAAGGAAATGTTCCCCACTTACGGTGTTTCCGTCACGGAGATCCCCCGTCTGGAGAACATCTCCGCCACCGCCGTCCGCCGCCTTTTGGCAGAGGGGCGGCTTGCCGACATCCAATCACTTGTACCGGAGACCACCTATGCCTATTGTCAACGTCACTTTGGAGGACGTCCTCCGCGCCCATGACACACGGGCGGATGCTCAGCGTCGGCTTTTGCGGACCTATCGCCTGCCGATGGTATCCTTCACTATGAATATCGCCGGGCCGGTGAAGTCCTCTCCGCTGATCGCGCTGGCCTTCGACACGGGGCTGGAGGCCCTGTATGATGCATTGGGTCAGCCGATGGCAGCAGAGATCATCCGCCCCGCCACCGGCTGTGAGGCCCTGCTGGTGTATGACCGGCCGGCAGCGGAGCTGAAAGCCGCCTGTCTGGCGCTGGAGACCGCCACGCCTGTTGGGCGGCTGTATGATCTGGATGTGCTGGACACAGATGGCGACAAGCTGTCCCGCCTTGTGCAGCGCACCTGCCTTATCTGCGGCGGGCCGGTGACGGTCTGTTCCCGCAGCCGCGCCCATGGGCTGGACGCCATTGTGAACCGCACCTGCGAAATTCTGATGGACTTCGCCGCCGGATATTTGGCCGGCCTGGCGGCAAAGGCACTGACGGAGGAGGTGCGACTGACCCCGAAGCCGGGACTGATAGACGAACGCAATAACGGTGCACACAGCGACATGGATCTTCCCCTGTTCCTGCGCAGCATCGGCGCATTGACGCCCTGGTTGCGCCGGATCACGGCGCTGAGCCTGTCTGGCGCGGATGCCGCCGCCTTACAGGCGGCAGGGCTGGAGGCCGAGACTGCTATGTTCCGGGCCACCGGCGGTGTGAATACCCACAAGGGGGCGCTGTTCTCCTTTTCGGTGCTGCTGGCGGCGCTGGGCCGGTATCTAACGGAGGGCGGCGATGTGTTCGCCCATGCCGCCGCGTTGGCTGCGGAGCTGACGCCACCCCGGGACACCCACGGTGCGGAGGTGGCGCGGCGCCATCAGGTAGGCGGCGCACGAGCGGAAGCGCTGGCAGGCTTCCCCACCGCCCGGAAGGCCGCCGAACTGCTGCAAACCCACGATCCCCTGACGGTGCTCCTCTGGCTGATGGCCCACACGGAGGATACCAATCTTTATCATCGAGGCGGTGCCGAGGGCGCGGCCTTTGTAAAGGAGCAGGCCGCCGCCATTCTGGCCGCGCCGCCGGAGAAGCGCGTCGCGCTGACACAGGCGCTGGACGATGCTCTCATTGAATGCCGGCTCAGCCCCGGCGGCAGTGCCGATCTGCTGGCGCTGGCGCTGCTTTTGAACAGCTCCTCCACCGTCTTTCCCTCTTTTGATCGGTAAAAACCACAATTGAATACCTGCACTAATACCGCGCTTCTTTCGCGGCCAATCCTGCCGCAAACAATCTCGTGACGGAACTATGGCGCAGGGTATGGGCGATTAGCGCGCTCCTTTTCTCACTGCACCTATTTTCAAGCCCCATTGGATGTATTATGCTTCTATCATCAAAACATGTGCGTCAAAATATCTATGTCGGGATGTAATCGAGATGTATATATAGAAAAAAGTTTTTATTCTGACAGATCGGACTCTTGACATCTGCAGATGCTATGCTATAATACTTCAATATTGAAAGATTCAAAATAGATGTAAATGAGGGATGAGCTTTGAATTCTCGATTGGAAACCGTCAAAAAGTTTACGCTGGCGTATCGGAAAATGTGCAAGCCCCTGTGTAAAGAACTGGAACTGCCGCAGACGGCCCTTGACATCCTGCTGTTTTTGGGGAATAATCCCGCTTACAGGACGGCCCGTGATATTGTCGAGATCCGCCGCATTAAGGCAAATCTGGTCTCGGTGCATGTGGATCGGCTGGTGCGGGAAGGATACCTGGAGCGGCAACAGGTACCGGGAGACCGGCGAAAAACCCAGCTGCGCTGTACGGACAAGGCCCAGCCTGTCATTGCAAAGGGGCGGCAGCTGCAAGAATATTTTTTCGATAGATTGTACAGTGGCATGGATCAGAAGGAGCGGGACGCACTTTCTGGGGCGCTTCACCGGATCGAGGAAAATTTGGATGCGATCCTGGAGGAGGATTATAACTGATGGAGATTCTACTGACGGTCGTTGTGACTTTTTTTGCCGGTATGGGTGCGGGGCTGGGCACCGGCTTTGCCGGAATGAGCGCCGCTGCAGTCATCAGCCCTATGCTGATTACCTTTTTGCATATGGACCCCTATATGGCGGTGGGTATTGCCCTATCGTCGGATGTGCTGGCCAGCGCTATTTCTGCCTATACCTATCATAAAAACAAAAACCTGGACATTAAAAACGGATTGATCATGATGGCCAGTGTCCTGGCCTTTACCGTTGTGGGAAGCTATGTGGCCAAGCTGGTGCCGAGTACGACCATGGGTGGATTTTCGGTGTTCATGACGTTCCTGCTGGGTATTAAATTCATTGTGCGGCCGGTTATGACCACAAAGGAGGCCATGACGGGGGTATCCGCCGGGAAACGGGCGGTTCAATCGGTGGCCTGCGGTGTTCTGATCGGATTTATATGCGGGTTTATCGGCGCAGGCGGCGGCATGATGATGCTGCTGATCCTGACCAGCGTGATGGGCTATGAGCTGAAAACCGCTGTGGGAACAAGCGTATTCATCATGACCTTCACGGCCCTGACCGGGGCGGTGTCGCACTTCATCATCGGCGGTTTACCGAATATCCTGGTGTGGGTGCTGTGTGTGATCTTCACACTGGTTTGGGCACGCATTGCTGCCGTGGTTGCCAACAAGGCGGAACCAAAGACCCTGAACCGGGCCACAGGCGTGGTGCTGGTGGTGCTGGGCGCAGTGATTATGGGATTCAAGCTGTTACAATAATCAGCTGCGGCGCAGAGCAATATAATAGAGGGCTGCGCGAAACCATTCGCGCAGCCCTCTGCTTTGGCAGATGAGATTTGTTTTTCAGCAGAGCGCCACCGCCAGACCTATCATCGCCGGCATGGTCAGGGCACTGAGCAGGGTCTCAAGGGCCACCAGGCTGGAGGCCAAGGACTTGTCCCCCTCGTAGCGGGTAGCAAAAATGCTCAGCAGGGCAGCGCAGGGGGCTGCTGCCGCGCACAGCACCGCCACGGAAACAGCGTGGTCAGCGTGAAGCAACAGACACAGGCCCAGGGACATTAGGGGCATGGCAATAAGCCGCAGGAAAATGGCCAACCAAATGTCCCGACCCCGGAGAGCCGAGAGAAGATTGGCCTGGGAAAGCTGGTAGCCTACAATGACCATGGGCAGAGGCGTATTCAGCTGAGACAGGTAGGTCACAGGGGCGAGAATTACCTCGGGCAGGGATATGCTGGCGAAGTACAGAGCCATGGCCACCACTACACTGATGACGCCGGGATTGAGCAAAAGGGTCTTGGCCGATGCCTTTACCCGCCCGCCGGACATCTGCATCAGGCCATAGGTCCAGGAGCAGAGCGTGAACACGGTGACATAGGCGGAGCCGTAGAAAATGCCGATGGTGCCCAGAAGGGCCGCCTGCAGGGGATAGCCCATAAAACCGCTGTTGGAGAGAACTACACTGAAGCGCAGGGCCGCGGCCCTTTCTGTTTTCTTCCGCAGGAAAAGCTGAGCTACGGTGATGCTCAGCAGATGGATCAGCAGCGACAGCAAAAGAGCCATGCAAAAATTGTGAAACACCTCATTTTCAAAGCTGCGCTGAAAGGCCACTACCATCATGCACGGGGACACCACATACATCACCAGCTGGCTGGCATCCCGGCTGAACTTATCACCGATCATTTTCGCCTTGCCCAGCGCGAAACCGACGCCGGACAGTATGAATAATATGAGGACCTGCTCGCCCACAGTCCAAATTGATTCCAGCAAAAAAAGCCCTCCCTTCGAGCCAACAAGAAAAAGTGTAGCACAATTCGGGGAGGTGTCAAGAGTTTTGGTTGTTTTGGGCGGGAAAATAGCGTATAATTGAGGCTGTCGAGAAAACTTCGTTTTCTCCGACAAAGAGTTTGCAGGCTGCTGCGCGCATAATTTTTGTGCCGTGCGCAAAAATTCCACACTGGCAGCCTGAGAGGTATTTTCTCTCACGCA
>OIXA01004513.1_pt1 | contig 13296 bp, 9 predicted proteins | sample 1587721 | NCBI WGS metagenome assembly OIXA01 (sample SAMEA3888900, study PRJEB22519) | human gut metagenome | biome: human gut; feature: human-associated habitat; material: faeces | place: Denmark | collected 2013 | reverse complement strand
ATGGCGGCGGCAGCGGCGATCTTCAGAAAGCCTTTGCGGGAGATCTTGTTCATAGTGGTTTCCTTCTCTTTCTCTTCTTGTGTCTCTTCGTGATTTTTGGCCCTGCTCTGTGGAAAAATCTGCACAGAACCAACAAAAACAGTTTAGCATACCTGTGAAAAGTATGTCAATCAATTTGGGGGCACGGAACGCCTTAAACTTTGTTAAACATTTGGCGCAGGTACGGCCCGGTCAATGGAGAAAAATGCAGGCTCTGCGGGTATTTTTGCCAAAAACAATGCACGGAAATGTTGCACAGGTGTTGCGGGTATGTTACAATTGAGTTGCACACAGAAGCCGGCCAGCCACGACCGGCAGAACGGCAGCAAACGCTGTCACGGAAAGGGAGATTTTGGTATGAAGGTGGCAATGATCGGGCACAAGGACTTCCCGTCCCGTTCGGGCGGCGTGGAGGTCATGGTCGGCGGGCTGGCAACCAGTCTCGTCAAGCGCGGCTATGAGGTCACCGTGTACAACCGCGGGCTGCAGAAAGGGCATAATATTTACACTGCGGACGGCGTGCAGGCCCGCCGCATCTTTACCTTTCAGAAGGCGTCGCTGAATGCCATGGTCTATTCGTTCCTGGCCACTTTTGATGCGCTGATCCGGAACTATGATGTGATCCATTATCACGCCATCGGCCCGTCGGTGCCGCTGGTGATCGCCAAGCTGTTCGGCAAGCACACCGTGTGCACCGTGCACGGCCTGAACTGGAAGGTAGATAAATGGGGCGGCTTTGCCAGCGCCTACCTGAAACTGGGCGAAAAGATCGCTGCAAAGTATGCAGATGATCTGGTGGTACTGTCGGAGAGTGAGTGGAACTACTTTGATGAAAAATATAACCGCTCCGCTATCCTCATCCCCAATGCGGTGCAGATGCGCCAGCCGCTGCCCTGCAGCCTGATCCGGGAAAAATACGGTCTGGAAGCCGGGAGCTACATTCTGTATGTGGGCCGCATCTCGCCGGAAAAGGGCCCGCTGGACCTGGTGGAGGGCTATCTGAAAGCCCACACGGACAAAAAACTGGTGCTGGCCGGCCCCTTTGCGGAGACCGAGTACTGCACCACGGTGCAGGAGAAGATCGCGGACAACCCCAACATCATCACGACGGGCTATGTGGTGGGCGACGCGCTGCTGGAGCTGTACAGCAACTGCGCCCTGTTCGTGCTGCCCAGCCACACCGAGGGCCTTTCGCTTTCGCTGCTGGAGGCACTGTCGCTGGGGGTGAAGTGCCTCGTGAGCGACATCCCGGAGAACACCACTGTGACCGTCGACTACGGCACCGAGTTCCGCACCGAGGACACCGACAGTCTGGCCCGTGCGCTGGAGCGGGACACCGCCCGGCCCCTCACGCCGGAACAGCGCGAGGCACAGGTGGATTATGTGCGCACCAACTTTGATTATGATGTCATGCTGGATCGGTACGAGGAAGTGTATCACCATGTGATCGGTGACCCGCTCAAGGAGATACCTTCGCAGGCCAAGGCACACCGCAAGGCCGCAGCCGCCCAGGGAGGCGCAGCATGATAAAGGAAGAACAGAACCCGGTCGGGCCGGTGCTGACTGCGGCCGAAAGCCGCCGCCGGGTGCTGCACAACATGTGTTCGTCGCTGTTGTACAACCTGTCGGTGATCCTGTTCGGCCTGCTGCTGCCGCGGCTGTACCTCACCAGCTTCGGTTCGGAGCTCAACGGTCTGGACAGCACCATCAAGCAGATCTTTTCCTGTCTGACTCTGCTGGAAGCGGGCGTGGGCCTGGCCTCGCAGCAGGCCTATTACCTTCCGGTGGCCGTGGGCGACCGGAAAGCCATCAACGGCATTTTTTCGGCCACGCATCACTATTACCGCCGCACCGGTATCGTGTATCTGCTGGTCACGGTGGTGTTTGCGCTGCTGTACCCCCTGTGCATCAACACAGTGCTGTCCTACGGCACCGTGAGCCTGATCGTGGTGTTCTACGGCATCCCGGGCATCGTGAGCTATCTGGTGCAGGGCAAATACCGCTCCTTTATGGAAGTGGAAGGCAAAAACTATGTGATCACCTACATCACCACGGCCACCATGGCGGCGGGCAACCTGCTGCGCATGCTGGCGCTGCTGTTTACCCGCAGCATCCTGTTGGTGCAGGTGACCTACTGCGTGCCTTCGGTGTTCCAGGTGCTGGTGCTTACGGCCTATATGCGCAAAAACTATCCGTGGCTCAACGCGCACGATACCCCCAATCTGGAGGCGCTGGCCCAGCGCGGCTCGGTGCTGGTGCATCAGCTCACGAGCATCGTGTTCAACAACACCGACACGATCCTGATCTCCAGCCTGTGCGGTCTGGCGTCGGCCAGTGTGTACACCATTTATATGCTGTTTTTCTCCAACATCGAAAAGCTGTTCTACTCGATCGTCAACAGCATCAGTTTTCGGCTGGGGCAGCTGTTCTATGTGGAGCCGGAAAAGTTCAAGCGGCTGTACCGGCTGTACGATGCCCTTTACCTTTCCGCAGCCTTTGCACTGTTCACGACCGTGGCTGTGTTCCTGATGCCCATCATCGCGCTGTATACGTCCGGTGTGACCGATGCCGAGTACCTTGACACTCGCCTGCTGGTGCTGTTCACGGCGGTGGAGCTGCTGTCCAGCGCCAAGCAGCCGTCGGGGATGCTGCTGAACATCAGCGGCCGCTTTGAAGAGACCCGGCAGCAGGCCCTGATCGAGATGGGCATCAACCTGCTGGTGTCGGTGATGTCGGTGCTGCGGTTCGGCATCGCGGGCTGCCTGTTCGGCACGCTGGCGGCGCACCTGTACCGCTATACGGCGTTGATCCTTTTTACCCGGACCAAAGTGCTGGGAGAGTCGCCGGTGGGCGATTTTGTGCGGCTGGGCGTCAACGGGCTGCTCTGCTTTGTGCTGCTGTACCTGCTGGGATTTGACCGCTGCTATGGCGGCGGCTACCTGATGGTGTGCCTGAAGGGTGCGTTGTTCGGGCTGTGGGTGCTGCCGCTGTTCCTTGTGGTGAACGCGGTGCTGGACTGGCGCAATGTGGACACCCTGCGCGGGCTGCTGCACACGCTTACGATCAAAAAAGGAGCGACGGAGGAAAAACACGATGCGGAATGAAGAAGCGATGTGCGAGGGCCTGCTCTCGGTCGTGATCCCGGTGTACAACATCCGGGACTATGTGGAGCGCTGTGTCCGCTCGGTGCTGGCGCAGCCGGATGTGCCGCTGGAAGTGCTCATCGTGGATGACGGCAGCACCGATGACAGCGGCGCGGTGTGTGACGCACTGGCGGCGGAGGACAGCCGGGTCACAGTGATCCATAAGCCCAACGGCGGCCTGTCGGACGCCCGCAATTACGGGCTGTGCCATGCACAGGGCGAGTATATCCTGTTCATGGACGGTGATGACTGGCTGGCAGAGAACGTTTGCCCCGGCCTGCTGCAGATGGCGCTGCAGGACCGGGCCGATGTGGTCATCGGCAAGGTGCATTTTCTGCGCGAGGAACCGGTGATGACCCGCTGGGAAGAAGCGGTGGAAAAAAACTTCACCTTTCACACAGTTTACACCGGTAAGGAGTATCTTTTGAAATGCCTGCAGACCGGTGGCCTGCGGGTGGAAGTGGGGCGGCACCTGTACCGCACCGGCTTTTTGCGGGCGAACGGCCTGCAGTTCTGCAAGGGCATCCTGCACGAGGACGAAGAGTTCACGCCGCGGGTGCTGCTGCAGGCGCAGCGGGTGGTGCTGACCGGGCAGGAGATCTACTATTATGATAACTGCCGCGCCGGTTCCATCACGCACGCGGAAGGATTGAGCACCCGCCGTGTTCAGGACCGGCTGCGCATCTACGACAGTCTGGCGGAGATCTACCGTACGGTGACCCCGCGGGCGCTGCGCCGCCGCCTGCAGGATGACCTGTGCTGGAAGTATCTGGACTGCGCGGCGCGGTTCGATTGCAGGACCCTGCCGGGCTACCGCCCGCAGCGGCTGCGGATGCTGCAGTTTGCCTGCACGCCCCGCCGCCGGGCCAAGGCGGCGCTGTTTGCCCTCTCGCCGGAGCTGTTCCGGCGGGTGATGAATCATTGACCTATTGACGAGGAAAGGCAGAAGAGCATGGCGCAACATGCAAGAATAAAACGAACGCCCCCGCCGGACGGCGCACGCCGCCGATGGTGGCAGAACCGGCTGCTGCAGCTGCTGGCGGCTTTTGTGCTGCTGTGCGGCGTGGCAGCTGCCGGACTGAAACTGTACACGGATTATACGAATAGTCATTTTCAGGTGACCTTTTACCGGGTGACCTCCAGCCATGTGTCGGAAAAGCTGCGGGTCCTGTTTTTGTCGGACCTGCACCTGCGGGAATACGGCGAGCACAACGAGGAGCTGATCCAGACCGTGCAGGAGCTGGACCCGGACCTGATCCTGCTGGGCGGTGACCTTGTCACCTTCCCGAACCCGGAGTATGAGAATATGCTTTCGCTGTGCCGCAGCCTTGCCGATGTGGCCCCGCTGTACGGGGTGCTGGGCAACCACGAAAGCGAGATGATCTACGGCGGGGTGGATGACCAGCTGGCCGAAAAATTTTCGGAGGCCGGGGTGCAGCTGCTGCGCAATGAGACCCGCACCATCCAGATCGGGGAAAACAACGTGGAGCTCATCGGGCTGGAAGGTGCCCTGAAGGACTTTTACAAATACGGTGCCAGCGACTGTGTGGAGAGCCTGAGCCGCCAGTACGACACCTTCCGCATCTGCATCAACCATGTGCCCATGGCCTTTGTGGACTACATGCAGGATGCGCCCTTTGACCTGGCGCTGGCCGGGCACACCCACGGCGGCCTGATCCGCCTGCCGGTGCTGGGGCGGCTGTACACCGCAGAGGAGGGGCTGTTCCCGGAGTATGCGGGCGGCATGTACCAGCTGGACAGCGGGGCACCCCTCATCGTGGGCTGCGGCCTGGGCGACTCCAACCAGATCCCCCGCGTATACAATCCGCCGGAGCTGGTTCTGGTGGATGTGAACTGGTACTGAGATGAACGAACTTGAAAGGAGGCCCGGAGACGTGGTGACAAAGATCAAGCAGATCTTCAAACAGGCTGTGCTGCGCTTCTGGAGCCTGCGGGTGCCGTTGATCGTGGTGTGCATCCTGCTCGCGGCACTGCTGTGCACCGCACAATATCAGGACAGCAGCCGGGTGGCCTCGGCCCAGATGACCCTGAACTACTCCGAGGCATCGCAGGGGCTCAACCCCAACCGCACCCGGTTTACGACTACCGACCTGACCTCCGACGAGGTGCTGCAGAGCACCCTGTACAACGCCGGACTGGAAGGTCAGATGACGGTGGAACAGCTGCGCAGGGCCATTACGGTGGAACCCACCGATGTGACCAACGTGAGCAGCTCGGAAAACTACATCACCACCAGCTGCAGCATCAGCCTGCAGCTGGAAGAACCCTGCCAGTACCTGACCGCAGCCACGCTGCTCCGGATCTTCTGCGGCAGTTACAAGGATTATTTCATGGAGCACTACGGCGAGAACCAGAGCGTGTTCTCCTGCACCATGCCGGATTACTTTGACACCGAGCCGTATCTGCGCCTCAAGAGCCTGACGCTGCGGGCCAACCAGCTGGACCGCTACCTCACGGCCCGTGTCAGCGAGAACAAGAGCTATCAGGACGCCACCACCGGCAACACCTTCCTGAGCCTGTCCAAGCAGATCCAGAACGTGATCAACTACGAGATCCCGCGCATCCAGGCCTATATCCTGCGGGGCGGCCTGTCGGCGGACGTTTCTTCCCTGACGGCCATGCTGCAATACAAGCTGCAGATCGAGCAGCTGGACTATCAGGAGCAGATGGCCTACTACAACTCCGACAATCTGGGCATTGGCCTGTACGATGAGAGCATGAGCGCCATCGTCATGATCCCCACGCTGGACGAGAACAGAGAGTTCTATATGTCCCGCACCAAAACGGCGCTGGACACCATGGCCAGCGACGCCGACGGTGCCCTGGCGGAGGCGACCTCCCATCAGGATGTGATCACCACCACCCAGTATGTGGTGCAGCAAATGCAGACCATGAGCGACCCGGCGGGTCTGACCACGGTGAACGCCATGCTGCAGGAACTGGAAACCACCATGGATCAGATCCAGCAGGCACTGCGGGTGACGGATGCCTCCTATATCATCTATAAGACCCAGAACTACCTGGTGTTCAACTATGCGGCCGGCTCCTTTGTGCAGCAGATCGGCCTCAAGCGGGTGATCGTGGAAATGGCAGCCTTTGTGGTGCTGTGCTTCGGCCTGTGCATGGTGCGCACCGCCCGGCAGATCCGGAAGGAGGAACAGCGTTGAAAAAGTTTGATATCCTGCGCTACCTCCGGCGGTTCTTTGCACTGGTGCTGGCCGTGACCATGGCGGGCACAGTGGTGGTGTACTGGTACTGCAAGAACAACCAGACCTACACCGCCAGTGTGAACATCAAGTACCTGCACGACGGCATCAAGGACGGCTTTGCCCCGGACGGCACCGCCATGAACGTGGACGAGATCTATTCTTCCAAGGTCATCTCGCAGGCCATGGAGAGCCTTGGGCTGCAAAGCGGCATCAACCTTGTGCGCTCCCACTGCACGGTGGAAGAGCTGATCCCGGACGACCAGAAGGCCCTGCAGGAAGCTCTCATCGACAAGGGGGAAGAGTCTACCTACTTCCCGGACGAATACAAGGTGACGCTGGTGGTGGACGGCAGCCTGGGTGCGAGCTACGCCCGCCGGGTGCTGGATGCCATCGTCAGCAGCTATTCCACCATCTACACGGAGGAATATGTGGAGCTGCCCCTGACCATGAACCCCTCCAGCGGCCTGCTGAACAGCGGCTACGACTATTACGAGTGCGTGGACGTGCTGTCGGCCGACACCACCGAAGTGCTGAACTATCTGGAGGATAAAAAGACAAACTATCCCAACTTCCGCTCTTCGGTCACGGGTTATTCCTACGAGGACCTGTACGACATCTATAAGATGCTGTACGACTACGAGATCCCGTCGCTGTACGCGAATGTGATGACCGGGCCGCAGGTGCGCAACGCCGACAAGCTGTGCCGCAACCTGACCCAGAGCATCGAGAGCAGCGTGCAGAACGAGCAGGTGTATCAGGAGCGGGAAGCCTACCTCAGCGGCCTGATCCAGAACTACTCGGAGAAGAACCGCGATCTGATCAACTACCATTACCACAACGACGCCAACGACAGCGGCACCGACTACATCCTGAAGAACGTAGAGGCCTACGATGACAACCAGAGCAAGCAGATCACCTACGATTCGCTGATTTTGGAGTATGTGGAGATCGACAAGACCTTGCGCAGCAGCGCCATCCGCCGGGCCTACACCCAGCAGCTGCTGGACACCTTCCAGGCAGCCGGCGGGGTGGGCGGCGATGAGGCCTCCCATGCCGCGATCGAGTCGGAGATCAACAAGTACGAGCAGACGCTGGTGGACTACTACCAGATCGTGAACCAGACCAGCATGGAGCACAACCGCTCCCTGAGCGCGGACTATCTGCAGACCACCAGCTCCACCAGAGTGTGGCCCAGCATCAACACCAAGTTGTATCTGGCCATCGGCTTTGTATTCTTCTTCCTCGTGGGCTGCGCACTGGCCGTTGTGGTGGGCCGTTCCCGCGACTTTGTGGAATACTTTATGTATGTGGACAAAAAGACCGGTCTGCCCAACCGCGACCGTGTGGATGCCATGATGGCACGGCTGGAAAAGCAGGGCCTGCTGCCCAGCCACTTTACCTGCATGTGCTTCCAGTTTACCAGCCTGAACCATCTCTCGCGGGAGTATGGTTACTCGGTGGGCAACCATGTCCTGCGGGACTTTGCCGGGCTGGTGGCGGCCCTTGGCACCGAGGAGAGTTTCATCGGTTCCAACGGTGCGGGCCAGATCGTGGGCTTCTTCCGGGAATGCAACGCCGTCAAGGCGGAGGCCATTCTGGAAGTGCTGGACGAGCAGATCCAGGAGTACAACAGCCTGAACCCGGATTACGCCATCGAGTACAGGGCAGCCAGTGCCACCTCGGATGACGAAAAGGAATTCAACATCCGGGATCTGCTGCGCTGCGCATTCAAGAAGCTGCGGGATGCCAATAAGCCGCAGCCGGAGACCGCACACGAGACGGTGTAAAAAAGATAAGGAGGCGGCAGTCATGCTGCAGAATCAACGGGCCTGCCAGCTCGTCCGTTCCAAAACCGGCTGTGAGCCGCTGGCACTTGCCGTGGCGTGGGGTGCCCGCACGGCGGGCCGCTGTGCCGCCGGGGTGCTGGGAGCCGTGAAGCATCAGCGCTTTTCCGACCAGCAGCTGGAGACCTTTGCCGCCCGCGCGCCGGGCATCTGCCCGAAGCCGGTGTGCGATGCCGGGGAGCCCTGCCCGCTGCCGCCGCAGGACGATGCGGTGGATGTGTCGGTGATCGTGCCGGTGCACAACGGGGAGCGCTTTTTGCGCGCCTGTCTGGACAGCATCCTGCACCAGAACACCACTCGCCGCCTGCAGGTGCTGGCGGTGGAGGACGGCTCCACCGACGGCAGCGGGGCCATTCTGGCCGAGTACGCCCGGCAGGGAGGGGTCACCGTGCTGCACCCGGAGCAGGGCGGCAGCGCGGCCCGCGCCCGCAACACCGGTCTGGCCCGGGCGGTGGGCCGCTGGGTCCTGTTTGTGGATTGCGATGACTGCCTGCTGCCGGACGCAGTGGAGACGCTGCTGGCGGCACAGGCGCGTACCGGGGCGGATATCGTGCAGGGCGGCTGGCAGTATTGCGACGAAGCCGACACCCGCGGTGCGGTGCAGCAGTACGCAGAAGCGTGCTACACCGGCCCCCGGCGGCTGGATGTGGTGGAGCTGCCCGGCACTCCCTGGGGCAAGCTGTACCGCCGGACCCTGTTTGAACGGGTACGGTTTCCCTCCGGGTACACCTGTTTTGAGGATGCCATGATCCATTTCTGGGTCTTTCCGCGGGCGAAGTGCATTGCTTCGACAAAACCTGTGGTATATTTGTGGCGCAAAAATACAATGGGGCTCACCGCGACCTCCCAGAATACGGCCAAAGCATTGCAGGCCTACTGGGTGGCTGAAGAAATGCTGGACGGTGCGGTGCGTCTGGGCCTGCCGCAGGATGCGCTGTTTGCCTGCAACCTGATCCTGCAGCTGGCCAATTACTGCTATGTGTGTGTGGCCGGTCTGCCGGAGGCGGACCGGCAGACGGCCTTTGCCTGCTGCTGCCTGCTGTACCGCCGGTGGGCAACGAAGCTGCCGGATGTAGCGCTGCCCTATGCCGTGCGGCTGGCGCAGCGGGCGCTGGAACAGGCGGACTATGGGCTATGGCAGCTGCAGGGCAGACTGTTCCAGCTGATCAACTGACCGGTTTACACCGGCACGGAAAGCGAGGTGGACCGCGTGCAGGATGTTTCCAAAATCCTGACCCGGAAATATTACGGCAAAAAAGACCCGTTCCGCAGCCGGGAGTTCCGCCAGCCCCGCTGGATGGAACTGCTGGCGGTGCTGCTGTTCACCGTGTCCGGGCTGGGCGAAGGCAAAAGCATCAATGTGGTGCTGGGCGGTCTGCCCAAGGCAGTGACGCTGGCCTTTGTGGGGCTGGCCGGGCTGGAATTTTTCATCCGGGGTGATTTTGACCGGTTGAAAAAACTGGCCGGGCCGTCCGGGCTGTACATCCTGTATCTGGCGGTGCTTGCCGCCTGGTCCATGTTCATCTGGGTGCGCAACTTCACGGCCTTTACCTCCATCACCCGCGGCGTGGAAAAGATCCTGTATCAGAGCATCGCCACGGTGGTGGCCATCTGCTGCGTGTACCTGTACGGGCGGTTCAGCATCGACCTGTTCACCATCGGCATCTGCTGCGCAAACCTCTTCATCCTGTTCAGCGAGGTGCCCGCCTATGGCGTGGGCGAGAGCGTGAGCTCCCTGCTCACCAGCATCCTGTCGCTGGGCAACAACACCTATGGCTATGCCGAGCGGCTGGAGATCCACGAGGTGACCTTTCTGGAGGGCATCTTTGTGCTGTACTACCTGTTCTTTTCGCCAAAAGAAACCAAGCAGCAGCGCACCCGCAACTGGGTGCTGGCGGGCTGCTCCTTCTTTTTTGTACTGGCGGGCATGAAGCGCATCCTGCTGCCGGCGCTGGTGGTCTCGGCCTTTTACATCTGGGTGCTGCGCCGTAGCCATGCCAAGGAAAAGCTGATCATGCTCACCGGCGTGGCCTGGGTGACCCTGTTCTGGGTGTATCTGTATCTGGTGCACACCGGTGCCATCTCCCGCATCCTGAACGCGGTGGGCGTCAACATGATGGGCCGCGATTACATCTGGAGCCTGGCCAAACCCTATTATCAGTTCTCGCCCACCTTCATCGGGCTGGGGTTCGAGGCGGTGGACGCCATGGTCACCCGCTTTTATGAGATCGGCCTCATTGATGTGGCCTACCCGCTGCATAACGATATCCTCAAGGTGTTCGTGGAACTGGGCTTTCCGGGGCTGTGCTTCTGGTGCGCGTTCCTGTACCTGATCCTGCCCTGGTTCTGGACCAAACGCTACGGGCCCGAGGCCGGCATCCTGTATTTCGCCATCCTCAACCCGCTGTCCATGACCTACCTCACCGACAACACGGCCTTTTATTTCTGGTGTACCATGGGTCTGCGCATGATCCCGCTGGCGGTCTGCTGCTTTGCAAAGCCGACGGAAGACCCTGCCGCCCAAAAACAGACATGGCAACCGCCCTCGGCGCAGGAGGTGCAGCGGCGCATCCGGGCACAGTACCGGGAGAAAGGAAGTTCTTCATGATCCATATCCTGCAGTCGGTCAGCAACATGGACCGGGGCGGCATCGAGTCGATGCTGATGAACTATTACCGGCATCTGGACCGCACGCGGTTCCAGTTCGATTTTCTGGTCAACAAGAAAAAGCCCGGCTTTTTTGATGACGAGATCCGCGCACTGGGCGGGCGCATCTTCCAGAGCCCGGGCGTAGCCCCGCAGAGCTACCCGGCCTACCTGCGCTCTATGCAGCAGCTGCTGGCCCAGCACCCGGAGATCAAGGTGCTGCACGCCCACAACGAGGCCATGCAGCTTTTTGCGCTGGAAGGCGCTAAAAAGGCGGGCCTGCCGGTGCGCATCGCCCACGCCCACAACACCCGTCTGCCCAAGGACGCCAAGCTGCCGATCAAATGGTTCTGCAAACAGTTCATTCCCGGCGCGGCCACCGATTACTGGGCCTGCGGGCGGGCGGCCGGCATCTACTACTTTGGACAGAGCGCGTGGGATGCCCGGGGCGTGACCCTGCGCAACGCCATCGACCTGGACCGCTTTGGCTACCGGCCGGAGGTGCGGGCAAAGCTGCGGGCAGAATATGGCCTGAACGATAAGCTGGTGGTGGGCTGTGTGGCCCGCCTGATGGCGCAGAAGAACCACACCCGCCTGCTGGACATCTTTGCGGCCCTGAAAAAGGTGCGGCCGGACAGCTGCCTGCTGCTGGTGGGCGAGGGCGAGCTGCGGGCCGAGCTGGAAGCCAAGGCCGCCCGGCTGGGCATTGCGCAGGATGTGAAGTTCCTGGGCGTGCAGAGCGACACCTCCGTCTGGTATCAGGCCATGGATGTGTTCGTGATGCCCTCGCTGTTTGAGGGCCTGCCCGTGGTGGGCATGGAAGCGCAGGCGTCCGGTCTGCCCTGCGTGTTCTCCACCGGCGTCACCGAGGAAGTCCTGCTGCGGCCGGACAGCTGCCGCATTTCGCTGGAACAGCCGGACGAAGCATGGGCCGCAGTGCTGAAGGATGCGGACCGCGATCTGCCCGACCGTGCGCAGGCGGCGGCACAGGTGCGGGCCGCCGGGTACGACATCCGGCAGGAGACCCTGCGCCTGCAGCAGCTGTACACCGGCCTGATCGCCAAAAGGGGTGCCGCACATGCCTGAGATCAGTATGATTGTTCCGGTTTATAACGTAGAGCAATATCTTCCAGCGGCACTGGACTCTCTGCGGGCCCAGACCTGCCCGGACTGGGAGGCCATTCTGGTGGACGACGGTTCCCCGGACGGCTGCGGGGCGCTGTGTGATGCGGCCGCCCGGCAGGATGCCCGCTTCCGGGTGATCCATCAGAAGAACGCCGGGGTCGGCGCGGCCCGCAATGCCGGGTTGGCTGCAGCCCGCGGCACCTATGTGCAATTCTTGGACAGCGATGACGCACTGGAGCCCCAGATGGTGGAGGTGCTGTGCCGCACGGCCCGGCAGACGGACGCCGACCTGATTATGTTCGGCGGCTATGAGGAGCACTACGCGGCCGACGGCACCCGTACCGGCTGCACCGACATTGCCCCGGTTCTGGAAGGGGTATACCGGGGCGACCCCTGCCCGCAATTGTTCCCGCAGCTGTCGGCCATGTCGCTGGTCACGCGGCAGCTGTTCCGCCGCCGCTGCATCGAGGAAGGCCGCTGTCGCTTTACCGATTACAAGATCGCGGAGGACGCCCTGTTTTTCGTGTCCTTTTACCGGCAGCACCTGCACTGTGTGGTGGGCATCCCGGATAAGCTCTACCGCTATAAGCTGCGTGCCTCGGGGTCGGCCTCCCAGAGCTACCACCCGGAGCGGCTGGCTGATAACTTTTACCTCTCGGATGCGGTGGAAGCCGTGGCAAGGGACTGGGGCCTGAACGACGACCCCGCCTGCCGCCGGGCCGTAAACCACAGCCGGGTGCTGGACCTGCAGCTGGGCATCAAGAACGTCTGCCTGGGGCCGCTGAGCTTCCGGCAGCGCACCGCATGGCTGCGGCAGGCCCTGCGCATCCCGGCGGTGCGGGCTGCCGTGGGGGAGATGCCCCTGCAGGATGCCCGCAGCTGCAACGACCGCATCAAACTGGCGCTGCTCAAAGCCCGGCTGTGCGCGGTGGTCGTTGCCCTGTCCAGCTGGAACAACCGCCGCAGTATGAGGCGCAGAAGGGACTGGCGCGGGGGACGCTGTTTCCCGGGCTGGATCTTCCCTTCATGGGCATGGTGAATCTGAACGAGCTGCCGGAAACGCCTTCGTCGCAGATGCAGGCGCTGGCCTTTGCCGTTCAGGAGCTGGCGCTGTATCTGGACACCCACCGGGACGACCGGGAGGCTCTGGAGCTGTACCGCCGGTATCAGCAGCTTCTGGAAAAGGTACGGGCGGAATATCAGAAACGGTTTGGCCCCCTGAACCACGGCACGCCGCAGACGTCAGAGAGCTATCAATGGCTGGATGAC
>OIXA01004510.1_pt1 | contig 13298 bp, 5 predicted proteins | sample 1587721 | NCBI WGS metagenome assembly OIXA01 (sample SAMEA3888900, study PRJEB22519) | human gut metagenome | biome: human gut; feature: human-associated habitat; material: faeces | place: Denmark | collected 2013 | reverse complement strand
TAGGATAAAAACGATCCACCTCTTGCTTGGACATAAACTCCGTGCTCAGTCCCAAAGCATCTCCTACAGCTTGCCCAAAGATGGTACCAAGGAATCTTTCTTTTATAGTTTCATTTTCCATATTTTTTCTATTCATACAACCAACAAATCGTAAAGTCATCCCTATCTGGCAATAGTGCTGTACCGATTACACAACTTCACTTTTTAACGACAACACTTATTCCCTTTCATGCTCCTTCAGATACAAATTAAACTCATTAAGAATCTGACGAAGATTATCATCAAGCACATTATTATATACACAACAAGCCAGTTCTTTTGGCATTTCCATCCCTCTTGTAGCAACAGCTATTCCTCCAGCCATACACGCCATAGTATCTGCATCACCGCCAAGAGAGATGGCATTACGGATAGCAGAAGTATAACTATCTGCTTCGAGATATGAGATGATAGATTCAGGAACACTCGACTGACAACTAACCCTAAATCCATAATCGGGACGTATTTCTACAAGAGTACGGTGAAGATTGTACCCTTCAAAATGAGCCTCAACGTAATCGCATATTTGCTTCTTGTCTTTTCCTTGACGAGCCAGGAAGATACAAGCAGTTATAGCCTGCGCCCCCTTTATCCCTTCAGGATGGTTATGAGTCACCTCTGCAGAAATCTTAGCAAGCTGTAAAGCCTCATCCAATGTCTTGGCATAAAAACCACATGGACTTACTCGCATGGCAGAACCATTGCCATAGCTGTTATATGGTTCCGTTTTTCTACTAATAATCCACTGCAAGAACTTCTTCCCATAGCCAACAAACATATACTTCCGTCCCAATTCTTTCATGCACTCCACGAGCTTCTCATGAGTATGTTCAGGATCAATCGTCAACCATTTTGCAACAGCCAAGGTCATAACCGTATCATCCGTAAAACGAGGCTCTTTGTATATATCGAAGTTCCCATGCTTTACCGGATGAAATTCATAAGCAGCCCCGAAGCAATCGCCAGCGATTGCTCCAATGATTCCAGTTGTAGGAAAGGGCAACTCTGCCCTCCCCTTTGTCTTGTGCTTCCCCATTTTACGTAAAAGCGCACTGCATGAATCCGTTATTTTCTTTAGTAACATCATAATTGTAAATTCCTTTTAGCTTTAACACATGCGAACGAGCACTATGAAAGTTTGCCTTCAAATGTCCGAATGCTATCTATTGGTGCAAAGATAAACAAAAAGCACGTCCCCCACAAGAGATTTCGATTTTTTATATGTTTTTTAAGGAGGAGTGACTACATTATAGGATTCTATCCAGCAGTATGAGATTTACATAGATATATCCTCTTTCTCCTCCAATTTTCTCCTCCAATTCAAAGGCACCATCAGCAAAGCCATTATCATCATATCATTCATTATACCTCTACTTGATCCTTGTGCTCAAACAGTACCGCATGTATCACCCAAATGAAACCACCTCGTTAGCGTGACATCTCGGTCTTTTCGATCTCGACGATTTCCAAACGAGGCAACAGGGTTCTTATTTATAAAGTTGCTAATATGAAGTTGTTCGTACTATTTTAAAAAAGCCCATTCTACTTCTCTTATATTTTACCTAATAATATCACTCTTTTACACCTATCACAAGATAATCTCCCGCCATGTTGGCGATAGCCGACACGTAGAAAATGACACCATCAATCTCATACCCTTAAACAAGTTCGTCAAATTCTTAAATTTATCAATTACAACGAGCATTCTCGTGCAGATATTCGCAAAGGAGATATCTTTGTAATTCAATTTGGGCCATAACGAGATTAAAACAAAGAATTTTGTTCAATGATTTTTCCATCTTTATATTTAGTAAGGAAAACAAATAATCTTTCAATATTAGTTTTTCCAATAATTCGCTTACCATTAACAATATAGTGGCATAAATTGTTGATGCTTTTTGTCTTTTCATCATTAATAGCATCAATTATTTTTATCCAATAGCGTGCTTTTATCCCAGACATTTCTTCTAACTCGGAGAGAGTAAGCTCCTTTTCTTTAACTATGTTCACTAAAGTTTTATAAATAGCACAAGGAACATCTGGATCAAAGTCATACACTTCTATATCTATATCTGTCAATGCAGATAAATATTTACGTGTAAGAGACTTGATGGTTTCAATTGGAATACCACCATTCATTGCTCCCATCCATGGAAAAGCAACTGAGCTAATACCAAGTTTCTTGTAGTTATCTACAAATTTCTGCAAGGTTTCTTCTACCCATTCTATCTTTGATGGGTTTTTCCAATCATCTTTAATAGCAAAATTCAAAATTATAGGTCTCGATTTTGTGTAGGGAAGTATCTGACCTGGCTTAAGAAGGTGCTGAAAACAAATTCTCTGATACTCCTTAAACATTTCTGGGAATCTTAACTTGAAGTCAAGTGCGATTCCTTTGCCCATAGCACCAACACAATTGACTGTATTGACCACAGCCATAGCCTTTGAATTAAAAATATTTCCTTTTTTCTCTGTATATGACATAATTATCGTTTTTTATTCATTACTATACTTTTCTACTTGTTCACAAAAATCGTCCTAAGAATCATTTACAGCTTCATCATATTGAAATTTTCAATGATTCAAGGACACTGCACAACTCTTCGATGGGGCTATCCCATGAGCATTCTTCCGTTAGTGATGGTAGCAGTGACGCAAGCGCCAATAACTCCTTTCCTTTTTTCGATGCAAAAATGTGATTTCTTAAGAAGGAAGGATTGCATCCTTTACCAGGTAATCTGCTGCGATCTAAAGCATCTGCATCTTTTAGTATTTCCCATATTTTATTTGAGAGAACTAGAATAGGACATTTCGAATCATCAATAGAATGATATTTCACAGCTTCCAAAATATTGAAAGCGCAATGATTATCGAACAACTGAAGGGTTTTTTCTTTATATAATTTTGCAGAATTTTCACCATGGACTTCTCCTTCTGTATCACTTTGCTTTCCTAAATCATGTATAAGTGCTGCATACAAAATGTGTGATACCTGAGCTTCGTTAACAGAGTTGTCAATATTTGCAATTATAAATGCATTTAACATTACTCTCATCGTATGTGCTATACCATGATATGAATATAACATGTGATCCTTAAACAATGATTTCGAGATTTGAATGTTTAGCTTTGAAACCTCAAGTCTGAAATTGTTGATTAAAGATGACGTTATGATAGAGTAGACAGTTTTACTAGATCTTATCTCCTTGCCATTTGAATATATGACCCATGAGTTGCTGGCGTATTTCTGAAGATCCATAAAGCGCACAGTAATAGGAATCGAAGGCTTTACAAGGCTTATTGAAGGATAAGCTTGAATCTTGCCTTTTGAAATATCTGTAATATTCGACTTGTCTGTTATTTCAAGTTTGTCTATATCTTCGCATTCAATGATAATTGAACTTGGATCTCTATAATTTGTTGAGAAACAAATATCCTCTTCCGTTTCCTCTACCGAAATTGTTCTGTTTGTACGATGGAATACATTAATTCCGGAGTCAGTATACGAATCTGTTGTAATGTGATTACAAATTGGATCATCACCCAACTGCATCTTTAAAAGTTCAGCCTGTTCCTCGTTATAACAGATAATTCTGTAGCTTTCAAGTTGTGAAAAATCCAATTCATTCCATACAAGAAACTCTTGCTGAGAATATGCTTTATATGTATCAATTCCGTCTTCAATCGTTGCATATAAATTTGCAGTATTGAGCTTGTTCGGATTATCTGCAACTGAGATTACCAGACTATTGTCTTTTTGCATGTTTCCAGTACTATAATAGCATTTATCTAAGCATTTGTTTAAAACTTCTCTAAGATCAAATTCGAAAAAGACTGGCATTGGACATTTTGGCGAGCCCAATCTTTGAGCACCCCAATATTTTGATGTTGGACATTCAAAATATGAACTCCAAATCTTCTTTCCTCTGCTATCATATCCCCCAAATACCCATTTCTCTTTTGATGAATGGGAATCTTCTCCTAAAGATTCGTTATAATACTGTGTTGGAGTCTGTGGACGATAGTAGAATCTAGCGTAATGATGTGCTGTATCCCTTCTATGTACATTACTTCCTGCTGAGTTTTCAAATAATCCTTTACCCCCAATTCTACTTAGTATTTTTCTTGATTTAATAATATTTAAAGCATTGAATAAATGAGCAAAGTGATATATCTTAGGATTACTATCAGAAAAACGCTCTATAAATTTTATACCATTGAGTTTATCTTTAAATGCAGATTCGTATATTTCTGCTTTCTCTTTTATTAAAGGATTATTAAACAGAAGAGTCCAATCCCATCTATCAATATACTTTCTAATCAATTCTACTGAGAAATCAATAGTATTTGCTTTTGATGCTTCTGTCCAATTAATATAATCAGAGAATTCATTAAGAAGCAAGTTGGTGTATTTTAAATCTTTTCTTTCATTGATGACACTCCAATCAAGACAGTCTTTGAATTCTTTCAAATTATCAATTGATGGCGTAAAGGCTTTTGATGCAGATATAATAGTCCAATCTAAGAATGATTTATATTTTACAAAGAAATCCAAGCCAAGATTCTGGAAAGTTTTATTCTGACTAATATATTGCCAATTAAGCTTTTCTCTATATGGCCATAAGACATCTTTTGACAAGGAATGGTTCTGCGAAATTGCATCCCAATCCAAGTCAAAGGATGATAATTTTGATAATACATTAATTGTTGGGCAGAAGCTATTCATTCTTGATACAGCATACCAATCTAACGACTTGCTGTAAATTTTTAGGACAAAGTCTTCTGTGTACTGCAGATCAGATCTTGATGATAATAAGTTCCAATCCCATGAAATATATGATTTATCAACTGTTGATAGAATGCTATCATTGTCAAATAGAATGTCCATTCGACCTGATAAAGTTTCCCAGTCCCATCCTGATATTCCCAGGGATAACAGCTCTGCAATTGTCATTTTTAGTGAATTATTAGAGGACAAAAGTGTCCAATTCCAAGGCCTATTCTTTGTATGTTCTAATAATTCTTTATCAATAGCAATGGTACCTCCTTGAGAAAGTATATCCCAATCCCAGTCTTTATCTTGATTATCTATAAGGAAACTATTTGATATGTTTAACTTCTTGGATGCCGATATTGACTTCCAATTCCAGTCTTCTTCAAGAAAAGTATTTAGCAGTAAATCGGAAAACTTAACGTCTTCTCTTTTGGACAATAAGTTGAAATCAATATTATCTTTAAACTGCTGGATATTTTTTATTATGTTGTTTTCGTCTTTAGGATGACTTGCAAAGCACCGACTAAACTGAGACAGGTATTGCCAATCCCATTGGCTTCGACGTATTTTTAATATTGCAGGATGCCAATTTATAGACTCATTTTGAGACAGGGTAATGAAATCCCAACAATATTCATCATTGTAAAGGAGAGATTTCACCATCTCAAGCCATAACTTAAAGCTTAATATGCCTTTGTCATAATAGAAGAGTCTCTCTGCTGATTTTGACTTAGATAATAACTCCCAATCAATATCATCACTATACTGTTCAACGTATTCATTGAGGTTAAATTCTTCATGGTCATAAACATACAACAAGTCCCACTGGAATAGACTTGAATAGTCCTTCAATGTGTTTGATTTGTTAATTTGATCATAAAGCTCTTCAAGGTTAAATCGTCTCGTGATTTTGCCCCATAAAGTAGGTTGAATATCTTCATCTTTTTGATTGATGATTGTGGCTATTGTTGGAAGGAATCCTTCGATACACAAGTCTTCTTTATCAAAAATTTCATCAATTAATATTTTCCAATCCCATTTGTCAGCAAAGTCCGTGAGGTGTTCAAGAATAGTTGATTTAGGCAGTCTTCTGGACAAGATAGTCCAATCCCAATAGCTTTGATATTGCGCTATGTAATCAGATACTTTGTCGACTGGAAGTCTTGAGGATAATATTTGCCAATTCCATTTTTCTGCCCAACGAGTGTCTCCTAATTTGTCAATTTTTAGAAAATCAACTGTTTTAGATGTAAGTAGGTTCCAATCCCAATCAAAACTAAAGTTCTCTCTCACAAGTTGGATTGTGGCCAGTTCTGTAGCCCTAGCCTTTGTCTCTGGATGTGATAAAAGGAAATTTTGTATATCTTCATTATCAAACAAGGCACAGAAAGTATCGCTTAAGAATAAATCGAAAGACTTTCTTAAATCGAGTTTTTTAATATGTCTCTTAACAAAGAGAGTATCAGCTATCCATTCTTTTTTTGACGAAATTATATCCCAATTCCAAGGAAATTCTGGATACTCTTCAACTATTGTAAAATCGCTAACTCGTGATGTTACAGCATTGTAAGCTGGTGCTGTATTTATTCTATTTGAGTAATGATTAAAGAAAGATTTATCCCATATAATAAATTGATTACATTCAAAGCCGCCAATAATAGGAACACACCAGGTTAAAGCTCCTACTTCTTCTAGAAAGTCAATACATTCATAATCCCATATAAGGTTTGATGTATTTACATTAAATGGTGTATGGGAAGATGCTATAGAATTTTTCAGTTCTTTTTTGAAGATGTCTGATCTGCAAAAAGCTTTTGAAAATTCAGTTGTACTAAGAGCTCGTGTTGTTACGACTTTTAAATTCAGTCGTTTTGAAAGGAGCTCAATATTTTCTAAAATATAATTTAGATCATAAGCGTCTGATATATAGGCCCAATCCCAACTTTTGTCGGGATAGTCTAATATTAAACCTTTTACAACATCCTGATTTTTTTTAGTAATTATTGACAAGTCGAAATCAACATCGTCGATATGTTGAATTACGAATTCGTCGGAAAGAGATGGCATTATCTCCTTCCAAAGCCACTGTACAGATGTAAGATGAGGATTCGTTAATAGCTGTTGTAGGTTCTCTTTGCTTACATTGTCATTATGGATAATGATGTCAAAATCCCATGGGTATTGATAAGCATATTCTGTTATAAAATCACCATCGAAACGTGCTGATAATATACTCCAATCCCAGTTCACAGAATCTAATTTTAAATATTTCTTTACGTCACTGATTGGACATAAAGAAGATACGTCATGCCAGATATTAGCATCAATATTGTTGCATAGCATTCTGAAAAGAACAGAATCGTCCCAACAAAATCTATTATCCTTTACGACGACTTCCCATTCAATGATGTCTTCAAATGGTTTAAGTGCTTCCGAGTCTAATTTTGCATTAGGGTCGTTAAGTAATCGTAAATAATACCCCCATTCAACTTTTATTGATTTGACATTCGAATTAACTTCTGCATTAATTAGTTCTGACGCATTTTCACTTATTGAACCATCGTTAGAATATATAATGACAAAGTCTTCTCTTTGGTCATTGTAAACAGCAATGTCTATCTTTTCGCTTTCAATTACAAAGTCATTGGGCAATAGATTAGCCGAAAAAAGATTTGTATTGCAAGGCACTTGTTGTAGAAGCGCTTCTACCAAGATTCTTTCATCGTCCTTTACTTCAGGAATAATATCATACGAAGATAACTGCTTGTAAAATGAAATGCGCTGTTTCTTTTCTACTTGTGTTGTTAGTGCAAGCGCATCTCTAAAAGGAAACTGCTCTTCTTTTATCTGTTTTAAACTGAAATTCTCGTAATATTTACATTCTGCAGAATAGAACAATCGCTTTTTTGTATTTCTTACAGCAAATTCTCCTAATGTGGTTAATTGAATATTATCCGCATCTACGTTAATAAGTTCATCAGATTTTAATGAACTTAGCAAATTGTTAAATATAGCGACTTCTGCTTCATCCTTGTATCTTATAGGATTGGAGCTAAAATCATCTTTTACATTAAAACCAAGAATCGTAGCTAAATCATCAACTGATAAAACTCCATCATGCAGATATAAAGTAGAGCATATAATAGTATCAATGTCAGAACATGACACATCTTCGTACAAATAGATTCTGCACTTTGTTTTTTTTAAGGGCCAAGTCTTGAACGTTGAATCTGATGCTTGCGACTTATAGATTCTTTGTGACTCAGATATCTTATTTACAAATGTCTTCATATGGATTACATTTTATTATTTTACCATTAGGATTTGCTTTGATAATATTGTAAACATTGTCATAAATACTCTTTTGCCTGAACAATTCGCTGTTACCAATTATAATCAATAGCCTTTTTGATCTTGATAACGCAACGTTCAATCTATTTGGTGATTGCGCAAATCCCAGATCATGTTGTTCTGGGAATCCTAACTCATATTCAGAATAATCAGGTTGTTGTTGAGAATCCGAAATAATGGTGTTACTTCTGACCATAGAAACAATAATTATATTTCTTTCCATGCCTTGGAATCTATCCACAACATCGATTTTCAACGGCAAGTCGTTAAACGATTTACACATTCGTCTGATTTTATTTCTCTGTTTACTGTAAAAGCTGATGATACCAATTTCTTTATCATCTTCATCAGCCCATTTGTCACAATATTGTTTAAATGAGTCTGATTCTGAGAACTTTTTCAAAATATGTGATATGACATTAACCTCTCCTTCGTTGACTCTTGATGTTCCTTCAATCATTTCTGGAGAGTTTACATCAATCCAAATTACATGGTTATTTGCAGATAAGGCTTCTCCACAAATAAAATCATCTATTTGAATGCCATGATACCTTGAAAATGGATTTGACATATCTGGATCATTTACTCCTAAATCAATTGGATCTATGAGTCCACATATTAGTCCGTTAGCAGAATCATTATCATCTTTCTCTTCATAGAATTGCTTAATGACTTCATTAATATCAGGATGCATTCTATATTGTCTCGTGAATTTTCCTTTCAAACTAGGATCAATACTTTCATAAATTCTTTGGAAATGTGATATTTCCATTTCATCAAAGTTCTTTATGACATATGTTTTTAATTTTCTCAGTTGTTTCATCTCTGACTCGCCAGTTACATTGTCAATAAGGAAGTCAAGAGTATTTATGAACTCTTCTTTGTCGAGCATTGGAGGCAACTGACGATGGTCACCAATCACGATGTTTTTTTCACCGTAGACAAGGGGTAATGCCAATTCTGCAGGAGTGGCTTTGCTAGATTCATCCTGAATGACGGTTGAGAATTTAATTCCATCTTTACAATTATAGGTGGTTATTTCAAATTCATTATCGTCTTCATTGAAATCCATTCCTTTTTTATAAATTGTCTTTTTGCCAACTTCACCAAATACAGTACAATAATTCATGTAAAATTTTGTTGGCCTATTTTTAGTGTTTTTTTCTCCAATAGAACTACATGTGGCACCAACCACATTACAATGTGATCTGTATTGGTCAAATATTAGCTGCCTAAGAGATTTACTAGGATTGTCAAGCATATTTTCCCATAATAATACAGATCGCGAATCCATATTACTATAGTCAATACGTTTTTTGATATTTTCTAGCCAAGTAACCAATATCATCTTTCCAGTCTTGGTTGTCGCTTCATCATCCTCAGCAGATTCTTCAAGATCTTCAATGAATTCATATTTGCCAGTTTCTACCCATTCTTCCATAGCTGCTAGAGAAAATTGTCGACCTTCTACAGCAAGCCTATCATCTGAACCGAAGCGTATTGGCTTGACAAGATTATGCCTGCCATTAACAGTTCTGTCAATGGCATTATCAACAGCGAGGTTAGTTTCTGATGTTAGAAGAATACGTTCCTTCGGATTTAATCTTATATGCTGCCAAATAAGTTCCGCAATAGCTGTTGATTTACCAGTGCCTGGAGGTCCTTGAATAAGAGATAAATCCTTAGCTCTTAAGCATTTAATAATAGCATTTAACTGCGATGGATTAATGTGCTTATTCAATAAATTATGTTTTATATCCTGATAGTAGTCACTAGATTCATTTGTATAAAAGTCTATATCCTTTGTAGGTGTAGCTTTCTGGGCATCAAAAATAAAACTACTGATATTCGGATTTCTTACGCCTTTTCCTGAAGTAATATTATCAAAAGCATCTTTTAATCTTTTAATTTTCTCTAAATCGCCTTCAAGATTTGGGGTTATCTGGTTAAAAGACATGGCACCATCTTCTGAAAAGTTATAGTCAGCAGATGAAGTGTCGAATAAAAGTTCAGGGAAAAATATCTTGAATAATTTTCCAATGGAATGACCTCCAACAGAAAACTCTGCACCACGAAGACTATTAACTATACTTTCTTTATTTTCCGCTATTTTATTTTGATCAACACGTAGAAGATATTTCTTCTTACCAATTTCATTTGGATGTATCTCGCACTCACATCCCATTTCTCTCAAATGGTTTAATGATGCAGAAATTGAAAAACGAAATTGTGATGCTTGCTCAGGTGTACGATATTCCTGAACAAAGTGCATAGATCCATCTTTGGGACTGATATAGGTCTTTAAAGAAGAGTAGTTCTCCTTTAGGAAAGCTTCGATTTTATCCCAATCTGCATTTTTATCACTTATCTCTACATTGCATCTATGATCAGAGAAAATAGAAACTTCCATGTCATCGTACTTATTGCTAAGTTCAATTTTAAGATGATCAGGATCTGTCTCTCTCCAATTAAAATCTACGCCAATTGATTGTTTTGTTTCACTTACTGATATACCTTCCTCATCTATTATATTTTTGAGATCTTGAAAAAACTCGTAACTATTAATATCTTCAACAAATTCATGAAACGATCTTGAATCATATATATAATTATAATCTATATTGAGTTCAAAATTATTTTCTCCAAACTCTTTTTTGCAAATGCTTTCTAACAGATCAACTTGCCATTTGGTCATGATGATAGAAGGGGTACCTTCTCCATTACTATTATTAGCATTAAAATGATAATGAAAGTATCCGTCTTTTAACTTTGGAAAATCATAAAGTGAGTTATCAAAATTGTAACTATTTTCAGTCTTATTTGATAATTTGATAAGTACATCAAAAGAAAACAATCGGAGTCCCCAAATCGTGTTGAGTTTATGAAGAGCTGCTTCGGAGAAATAATCATTTTTAATGGATAAAAAGCGTCTTAGTCTTCTTTCTTCTCTATCCTCATATTTAACAGTTTGATATTTAATCTCGTGTTTGCATTTAAGAGATAACCATTTTCTAAGAAAATAGGCAGGGGTAGGAGATACACTGAAAATACCACTTGCTTTTTCAGGCAAAATGTCATGAAGAAAAGAATGTTCTTTATCTAATATACGAAGAGCATCAACTGAAACTTGTAATCGTCTACTATTATCAACGGAATATTGAATATTAGCTTCCTTTAATGCTTTTACACATTTTAGAAATGACGATTTCTGAGATCGAATGACACCATCTATAACAGGATTAGTTGATAACTGAATATAGTATTTTTGACATTCTGTTGCCAATTGTGCAATTTCCGACGTATGTGCCTCAAAATGACCATCGCAGGTAATTGTATCGCTGTCAGAATCAATTGCGTCATCAGATACACCGAAGAAAGCCTTTACTTTATTTATTTTCGAGTCAAGTTCATCGGTCTGACTAACAATAAGTTTTAGTCTTTGTCCTGAAACGTTGATAGAATCAGGTTCAACTGCTAATGGTGCTGAATTGAGTTGAAGAACACGTTCTTGCACCTCGATATGTTTTAACCATATCTCTTTTAATAAATCTGTATTGAATCCCATATATTAAAGAATTGCTAAGATTATTCTTTTTTTGTTCACATCAATCTCTTTAATCTCACAGACAAGTTTACTGCTTTCCTGTATAGGCAAATCGTGAGGCGAGAAATTGGATGGTATAAAGGCTGGTAAATATGTGCCTTCAATTTTCACTTGGATGCCATTCTTTTCAATATTATCAACAGTTGCATATACTTGCTGACCAGTTTGATATATGAGCCAAGGATTTGGACTAACTTGTTTGAGACTTAGTCCTATTTTCCTCTTATCCTTATCAATTGATAAAATAATAGCCTTCAATCTATCATCAACGTTATAAATATCCTTTGGCTTTTTAATATTTTCTATCCAAGACAATTCGGACACATGAATTAGACCTTCTATTCCGTCAACTATCTTGACGAATATTCCAAAGTTCGTAATTTTTTTAATAGTAACATCAACAATATTACCAACTGCAATTTTTTCATCAATACTACTCCAGGGATCACTTGTCATCTGTTTTAAACTGAGAAGTAGTTTTTCTTGTTCCCAATCTATTTTGATGATTTTTGCAGTAAGTTGTTGCCCCCTGGAGAAATCTTTAGTAGAAATTTGTGAATCCCAAGCAAGTTCTGACTTATGGATAAAACCTTGAACTCCACAAGGGAGTTTTACAAAAATGCCAAAATCCATTATATTGCAGACAGGACCTGTAACAATATCTCCCTCCTTAGTGTTTCTATCAAAACGCTCCCAAGGTTTTTGAGTTAATTGTTTCAAACCTAAACTAATATTTGTCTTTCCTTCATTCTGCTTTATGTTAAGTATTTTAACAGAAACACTTTGACCAACAGAAACTATTTCGGAAGGATTAGAAACCCTCTCCCAAGATAAATCGGTTATATGTATGAGTCCATCAATAGAAGGGAACAAAGTTACGAATACACCATAATTTTCAATACTCTTTATTGTTCCAGTTATAACAGAACCGATACTTAGCATTTTTAGCTTTTCAAATTTCTGCTCTTCGGCCAAAATCTTATGTGAAACAATTGGTAGAAAACGGTTTCCTTCCTTTTCTTTAAGTTTTATACTTATCAGTTTCACATCTATTGGTTGATTCGCAAAACACCTAAGATCTGAATGTCTCTCTACACCAATTTGCCCTTCTGGTAAAAAACATTGTAACCCGTCAACAGAAACAAGAAGCCCTTGTTTTGTAATATCAGTTACAATGGCGCTAAAGATGTGACCATTTGAGGCTTTTGACAATACATCTTTATAAACTTTATAATTACCATTATTTTTATATGCATTCCCTTCAGGATCATAGTAGATATCAATTGCATCATCGGGTGACATATTCATAATTTCATCAAATGATACTCCTTGTAAAAGACTTGTGTCATCATCTGGAAGAGAGACAATAAGTCCATTATCTGTTTTAAACACAACTTTAGTCCTGAGTTCAACAATGTCAGAAATATTGTTTGTAATATGCTCAACATCCATAAATGGATTGGCTGATTCTATACTCATCCTTAATTCCGCAACACTTTGATTTAACTTTATTTATAAGTTCCTGAGCAA
>OIXA01004505.1_pt1 | contig 13307 bp, 9 predicted proteins | sample 1587721 | NCBI WGS metagenome assembly OIXA01 (sample SAMEA3888900, study PRJEB22519) | human gut metagenome | biome: human gut; feature: human-associated habitat; material: faeces | place: Denmark | collected 2013 | reverse complement strand
AGGGGCCGCCGGTCAGGTCGATCATGTAGTGGTAGAAGGTGAAGCCGCGGCCCTCACGGTTCCGCTTGATCATCTCCTTGGCCAGGATCTCATACTGCTCCTTCAGGATGGGCAGATCTGCCTCGGTCAGAGCGCTGGGGTCACTGGGGTCGCAGACCACGGGCTCCATGCTCAGCTCGGTAAAGCCCAGATCTGCCATGTGGAAGATATCGTTGGTGAAGTCGGTGTTGTAGTGGGTAAAGGTGCCGCGCATGTAATAGCCCTTATCGCCGCGCTTCTTTACAAACTCCTGGAACTTGGGCACAATGGCATCGTAGCTGCCATGGCCGGCGTAATCCTTGCGGAAGCGGTCGTGGACTTCCTTGCGGCCGTCCAGGCTCAGGACCACGTTGTGGCACTCCTTGTTGCAGAAGTCGATGACATCATCGTCAATGAGCATGCCGTTGGTGGTCATGGTGAAGCGGAAGTTCTTATTGTGGATCTTCTCCTGCTCACGGCAGTAGGCCACCAGCTTCTTGACCATATCAAAGTTCATCAGAGGCTCGCCGCCGAAGAAGTCCACCTCGAGGTTGCGGCGGCTGCCGGAATTCTCGATGAGGAAATCCATTGCCCGCTTGCCCACCTCAAAGCTCATCAGGGCACGCTCGCCCTGATAGCGGCCCTGCGAGGCAAAGCAGTAGGAGCAGTTCAGGTTGCAGGTGTGGGCCACATGCAGGCAGAGGGCCTTGACCACGGTGTTGCGGTTCTTGAAATCGAACGCGAGGTTCTCATAGGTATCGGGGCTCCACAGCTTGCCGGATTCCTTCAGGCTTGCCACGTCATCAATGCACTGGCGCAGGTCGGCCTCGGTCACGTCCTCACGGTCGCCGTACTTTGCCATCATCGCGGCAACGATCTCGTCGGCGGTGTGGTCGGGGTACATGGCAATGACATCATACGCCACCTCATCCACCACATGCACCGAGCCGCTGCAGGTATCCAGCACGATGTTATAGCCGTTCAATTGATACTGATGTACCATTTTATTCTCCATTCCATTGTTACATAAAAAAATGCCGCCCGGCAAAGGCGGCATCCGATTTGCAGAAATTACTTGTTGCTGTTCTCGCACTTCTGGTTAGCCACGCCGCAGGAAGTCTTGCAGGCAGACTGGCAGGAAGTCTGGCACTCGCCGCAGCCACCGGTCACAACGCTCTTGGTCAGGTCACGAGTAGCGATCGTCTTAATACGTTCCATAATTAAAAACCTCTCTAGCTCCAAATAGTTGATACGCAGAACCACCTGCGCATTGTTATCTTGATATAGGATAGCACGGTTCAGGGATTCTGTCAAGATTTTTGTCGCATCTTCTGCAACGCCCTGCTATGAAACCTCTCCGTCATCATCGCTGACGCTCGATGCCACCTCCCCTAGTAGGGGAGGCCTTGGCATGAGATTCATTTTTCAATCTGATCGCTGGCGCTCCAAGGGCATCGTCTGCCGCAAGGCAGAAATAACGTTGCGTCAGCAGGGCAAACAGGAGCGAAGCGCCAGACCCCGAAAACGCGACGGTCTGCCAAGGGCTCCCCTACTAGGGGAGCTGTCACGGCGAAGCCCGTGACTGAGAGGTTTACCACCGGGAGCGGCTGCTGGGGGCTGAACCTCTCCGTCATCATCGCTGACGCTCGATGCCACCTCCCCTACTAGGGGAGCTGTCACGGCGAAGCCCGTGACTGAGAGGTTTAACCCCAGCTGTCGAGCTTTGCGAGACTGAGAGGGTTCCGAAAACTTTTTTCAAAAAATCTCGAAAAAAAGTGAAAGGAATCTGCGTTTCATGTATTATAGAGAGTGAAACTGCGAATATACAACACAAAACTGCGCGATATATCAATGCGGCGGGGCGTGCGGATAAGTTAGAGCGCACTACTCCCCGCAATGATATTGCGGCGGTTCATAACGTGCTGTATATCGCAGAATATTTTGTCTGAAAAGGGGAAGGGAAAATAAAATTTCACTATTGAAAATACTGGATATACATGCTATAATTACGATAATGATGTATCTGGTAAAAATAACCTGCCAAGGGAAAGAAAAACGACAAAAGTTGAATATCTTTTCCTCCGGTTTTGCCAAAAATACTATGATGCAGGGAGGGCTCCACTGTGCGGAAAAATCATCACGGAAAAAAAGATAGGCTGGTGAAGCGCGTTTTTGCGCTTTGTCTGGCGCTTGCGGTCATCTGCACCTGCCTTGTGCCGGTGTTTGCAACGGAGGGTCTGATCGATCCTCCGGTTAATCAAGAGGCCTCCCGGCCCGTAGATGACGGCGAGGCATCCTATCCTGACGACGAATTTGCCGGTTTCGGCGAGGAGGAAGCCACCCGGCCTGTAGACGGCGGTGAAGCTGCCGGTTTTGGCGGGGACGAAGTTGCCACCCGGCCTGTGGAGGGCGGCGAGGACAACCTCGAAGGCGGCCCCAGCGTTAAGGAAACAGAGTGGGGTACCGTCATTGAGTACGACACCAGCACCAGTACCGACCCCAGCTCCAGCACCGAGACCCAGTGGTCCGGCGAGGACGACGTGGTGGAAAAGCCTGATGACAAAGTGGTCGTTTCCGGCGACGAGATCAAAAAGCTGCAGGATATGGTGGTCTACCGCTTCTGGCTGAAGGAGCTGAACGCCAACGACCTGCAGGACATTACCGCTCAGGCACAGATCAACAATATGACGGAGAGCGAGTATCTGGCCCGGAACGGTGAGGTTCTGTGGAACCTGTACTTCATTCAGGCTGTGCCCCGGGCAGAGACCATCGCGGACTACGGCAGCTACATCGAGAACCCCTCCTCCAACCGGGACCCCAAGGGCGAACTGCGGCAGTTTGACTACTGGTACACGCTGGACGAGTTTGGCAACCGGGTGCGCCTGAACCTCACCGACCCCACCAGCAACATTCTGGACGACAAGACCACCACCGTGAACGTCTACGCCGCATGGAAGGACGGTACCGTGGGCTCCGATGAGGAAGAGGATGTGGATCACGAGGATCTGGTGGACAAGAACCCCGTGCCTGTGGATCTGACTGCCAAGGCTTCTGCTTCCTACGAGGACGAGGAAGGTAACCCGAAAACCACAACTCTGCCGGTGGAGGTGAAAAACCTGCCTTCTGCCGCCCATAGCCTCAGCGTCAACCACATGGGCGATACGTCCATGCAAGAGTTCTACGAGAAACACGAGGACCGCTTTGGGGAAATGATGCCCATTCTGGGCCTGAAGATCTCCCCCAAGAACGCCAAGGGCGACACGGTGCAGCCTGTCAAGGGCCAAAAGGCCACCGTTACCATCTCCGGTCTGGCTGCTCTGCCGGAAATGGAAGGCGCAACTGCCGACACGCTGAAGGTGCTGCATCAGACCGCTGACGGCAATGTGGAGATTCTGGATGTCCTTACTTATACCAACGGTACCCTGACCTTTGAGACCTCCAGCTTCAGCCCCTTTGTGCTTGCGCTGACGGGCGGGTATGATGCTGAACTGCTGGATGAACGGGCATCTTATGCCGATGAAACGAGTTATACTGTAAAGGTTAATAAATCAATTCAAATAAGTGGGAAATCTGGACAGAACCACAACTGGAGCTCCAATGACAATAGCGTTGCAACCGTCAGCTATGACAACAAAAAGGCTACTGTTACTGGTGTTAGCAAGGGAAAGGTAACGATTACTCACAAGTATGAATACAAAAAGTATATTTGGAGTGATCCTGAGGAACGTTCGGAATCCTTCACCGTTATCGTTGAGGACTGGTATGATAAAGCTGGCCTTTACATTATGTATGACCCTGAGGCAAAACCGGACTCTAACGACACTACCATGTGGACCGGCGTTGTGACGGTAGGTGGCGAACATGCAAAGCTTGGTGACCTGAACGGTGCTACATGGACAGGAAACAGAAACATTTTCTTCAGGAATATTGGCGGTGCCGATAGTGATACAGCGAAGCAGTACATTAAGTACTGGCCGGATGGTGCGGCGTATAACGGCCCCAGAGTGCTTGAGCCGGGTAATCTTTTCCGGCAGACTGATGTAACCTATAACGGAAAGAGTGCTACCCTTGAAAACATGATCTTTGAAATGTACAAGGGTAAGCTGGTTACAATGTATACGGATAATGGCTATTCTGAAGCGCAAGCAAACGATATTGTTAAACAACTGAAAGCAAGCGACATTACCTTTACCATCACTCCCCACAAGATTTCTAAGGACAACTGGGAGAGCGACCCTACTAACCCGAGAAAGCACATTGACTGTACCGTAACGGTGACTTGTGATAAGACCTTTACCGCAAAGTTCAACGTGAAGAAACCCGGCGAAAGTGGTTATACAACTGTCAACAGTAAGTTGTACCTGTGGAAGGACAATGAGGCCAACACTGTAATTCAATATGTAAACGACGATACGGTTCCGCATGAGATCAATGAGAAGGACGGCTCAAAGTGGGTCTTTGATGGTTGGTATCCTGAAAACGATGCTGGCACCGGCCCAGATGAGACCGCTGCCATTACCCAATGGCCCCACAACGTTAAAGCAGAAGATCTGAACAGCGAACGTGTGGTGAACTTCTACGCACACTACAAGAAGGCAACCTCCAATGTTACCATTACCAAAGAGGTAAAGGGCCTGCTGGGTGATACCACCAACCCCTTTACCTTCAATGTGAGCATCACGAAGAAGGACGGTTCTGATTGCAGTGAAGGCGTGACTGCCAAGAGGGACAACGGCGAGACTGTTGATTTGAAGAACAACTTCCCCCTGAAGCACAAGGAAACCGTAACGCTGGAAAATGTGCCCATTGGTGCTACCATCAAGGTAACGGAAGTTACTCCCGGTGCACACTATAAAGTCTCTGCCAACGGACACGATGGTGAGCAGAGCGGTAGTGGCCCAGTAACCTTTACCTATGTTGCAGTTGCCAATACCCCCACCACCACGGCCAATGATACAGGTGAAGCCGCCCTGATGCTCCTGAGCATGGAGGAGGACACGGCAGTGGATGCTGACGGTGACCCGGTGGCCTATGCTGCTGGAACCAAAGTGACGAACAACGCGATCACTGTCATCAACCGCTGCGACCTTATGCCCGATACCGGTGTTCTCCTCGACACCCTGCCTTACATCGTCATCCTTGCTGTGGTGGCTGGCGGCGTTGCCCTGCTGATGCTGCGCAAGCACCGTAAGGAAGATGACTAAAGGGGGCTGACCGCATGGCGAAGAAGAAAGCGCCCCAGCGGCTGGCCGGTGCAGAGGAAAGCTGTATCAGCCCGGAGCAGGAAGCAATCATCCAGTGGTTCCGGACGGTGAAATTCCGCAAGAACCTGCTGGGCGGCGTGGACGAAGCGGCAATGTGGAAGAAGCTGGAAGAGCTTTACGCCCTGTACGAAGCCGCCATCCGCGCCGAGCGCACCCGCTATAATGCGCTCTTGGAGCAGCAGACCGGAAGCCTGCCCTTGGATACCACCAAAGTTGACAGCTCTGACCCCCAAAAGGAGGCGCATTCCGATGCACCCGCTGGACAATGAAGCCCTGAAGCAGGGGGCAAAGGCGGTGCGCCGCCGCAGGCTGGACGCTGAGAACCGGCAGGATTTTATCAGCCTGCTGGGCCGCATTGTGGTGATCCTGCTGTGCGCCTGGGTGCTGTTCACGCAGGTGTTCCTGCTCACGCAGGCCAAGGGCAGCAGCATGTTCCCCGCGGTAAAGGATGGCGATCTGCTCATCTGCTACCGCCTGCAAAAAACCTACGCAAAAAACGACGTTGTGGTCTACACCCAGGGCGGCAAGCTCCGGGTGGGCCGCATCCTTGGGCGCGAGGGCGACCTTGTGGCTCTGGACGACAGCGGCACCCTTGTGGTGAACGGCGCGGTGCAGAGCGGCGAGATCCTCTACCCCACCTACGCAAAAGACGTGCTGGAGTACCCCTACACGGTGCCGGAGGGCTGCTTTTTTGTGCTGGGCGATTACCGCACACAATCCGAGGACAGCCGGGACTTTGGCCCGGTTCCGCTGGAGGATGTGCAAGCAAAAGTAATTACACTACTGCGGCGACGCAGTCTGTAATACCACGGAAGCCGGAAGAAGCTGCCGGCATCCTGCCTGTGAACTGCGGAGTTTGGGCCGCGGCACAGGAGTACGAACGATTTCTTACTAGGGAGGAATAACAATGAAACTGAAGAAATTCTTCGCGGGCGTTCTGGCTGCCGCCATGATGCTCACCGTCGGCGCAACCGCAGCGTTTGCGACAACTGGTGTTACCTATCCCGGCACGGCTGGCGAATACAATGCAAATATGTTTGTGCCGGTTGATGGTAAGGCTGAAATTGACCTGACCAAGGTTCTGACGGTTGTTAGTGGTACTGCACCCGATAGCATGAAGTTTAACTTTAATGTTTATGAGGGTACGGCAACTACCGGTACAGCACTGGATACTAAATCGGTGGAATTTAACGCGGGTAATTATACTTCTAACGGTGGCGAAAACAATAAAGGTGTCTATACTGGCACCTTTAAGCTGGATGTTGCGAAGCTGACTAAAGGCAAGCCTGTTGGTAAGTATACTTTTACCATCGTTGAGAGCATGGACAAGGCATACCAGTCTGTGATTGCTGAGCGTGATACTGTGACGATGGTTATCAGCAAGGTCAACGCAAAGGAAGTTGATGCCACTGCTACTGCTGAGTTTGGCTATTTTGTTGCTCTGAAGGGTTCCGAAAGCAATAAGATTCTGGCAACCGAAGCGTTTAAGAATAAGTACGGTGATGGCAATATTCAGAATTTGAAACTGAGCAAGACTGTTCACGGTGCTCTCGGCAATTTGAGCAAGGACTTCACCTTTAAGATTAAGTTTACTAAGGCAGATGCCCTGCAGAACAATACTGATACTGGTCTGTATAAGGGACCTCAGGTTGCAGAATTGAGCAACACTGCAACCATTAAGGATGGCACTACTGCAATCTCTCAGAATGCATATCTGGAACTGGATAAGGAATATACTGTTACTCTGCGTCACAATGATTCTCTGAAACTTTCCAATCTGCCTGCTGGTATTAAGTATGAAATTTACGAGGATGGTTCTCAGGTAGAAGCTGGTGCTGTTGTTGTTACTGTTGACAATGTGAAGTACACTGTTACTGTTACTGATACTGCATTTGACACCACTGAGACTACTAAGATCAAGGGTACTGTTAATAATACTGACGTGACTGCAGCCTTCCAGAACACCAATTCTGATTCCCCCGACATGGGCGTTGTGCTGGACAATGCACCTTACATTGCAATGCTGGCCATCGTTGCCATTGGCGGTGTGGCCCTGATGCTGAACAAGCGCCGCCGCGACGAGGAGTAATTGCTCGCGGTAGATTAAACCCCACCGTCATCCCTTGCGGGATGCCACCTGTCCGGGTTGCGGCACCCAGCGTCCACATCGTGCAAAGCACTCGTGTCCTGCTGGCCGCGGCCCCAACAACGCCTCCCTGTTTCCGCCGCTGGCGGCGGTCGTCGTCGTTGCCTAGTAGGGGCGGCCTTGGCAAAAAGGCAGGGCTTTACGCCATGCCAAGGGCCCCACTATTAGGGGGCTGGCACGCGGAGCGTGACGGAGGGGTTTAGCCGATGGTTTGCTCTACTACTTCCCCCTCTTCCAACACGATTGCCCCATCCACCGTGCAGTCGGCGGTCCAGTGCTGGCCGGTGTGGGCCGTGCCGGAGGCGATCTGGTTGGCGAGGGCCTGTTCCACGGCGCGGTCCACCTGCCGCCGCAGCTCCCGGGCCCCATAGGGCGAGCGCGCCCTTGCGGCCAGCACTGCCCCCACCCGGGGCGTATGGGTCAGCTGATACCCATTGCGGGCGGCACGGGCTTCCAGCTGGCCCAGCAGCTTTTCGGCGATGGCACACAGGCTGTCCTCTGCAAGGGGACGGAACACGATGAGCTCATCCAGCCGCCCCACCAGCTCGGGCCGGAACCACTTCTTGGCTTCCTCAATGGCCTGGGCCGACTGCTTCTCGAACACGGCTTCGCTGCCCGCTGCAAAGCCCAGCGGGGCGCTCTGCCCGGCCAGAAAGCGTGCCCCCAGGTTGGAGGTGAGCAGGACGATGGTATTGCGGAAATCGGCCTTGCGGCCCATGGCATCGGTGAGCTGGCCGTCCTCCAGGATCTGCAGCAGGATATTCTGGATGTCCGGGTGGGCCTTTTCGATCTCGTCAAAGAGCACCACGCTGTACGGGCGGCGGCGGACGGCTTCGGTGAGCTGACCGCCCTCATCATGGCCAAGGTAGCCCGGAGGCGCGCCCAGCAGGCGGGCCGTGGTGTGCTGCTCCTGATACTCCGACATATCGAACTTGAGCAGGGCCTTCTCGCTGCCGAACCAGCTGGCGGCAAGGGCCTTGGCAAGGGCGGTCTTGCCCACGCCGGTGGGCCCCAGAAAGAGCATGGCCCCTATGGGGCGGCCCGGCTCCCCCAGCCCGGTGCGGCTGCGCCGGATGGCCCCGGCCACCGCCGCCACGGCCTTCTGCTGGCCCACGATCTCGGCGTTGAGGCGGGATTCCAGCTTGTCCAGCCGTTCCCGTTCCTTCTCCCCCACCCGCTCCACAGGCACGCCGCTGGCCTGCGCCACCACCCGGGCAATGTCCTCCCGGGTGAGGGTGGGATCTGCTTTCCCCTCCCGCTCGGCACGGATGCGGGCAGCGGCACAGGCCTCGTCCACAAGGTCGATGGCCTTATCGGGCAGGAAGCGCCCCGGCAGGTACCGCACCGAGAGCTCCACAGCCTCCCGCAGTGTCTCAGGCGGCAGATGCACGCTGTGGTACCGCTCGTAGCGGGGGGCAAGCCCCTCCAGGATCGCCGCGGCCTGTGCCGGGGTAGGCTCCTCGATCTGCACCCGGCCAAAGCGGCGCTCCAGTGCGGCATCTTTCTGGATATGGGTGCGGAACTCCTGATCGGTGGTGGCCCCGATGAGCTGCAGCTCCCCCCGGGCCAGCACGGGCTTCAGGATGCTGGCGGCATCAATGGCTCCCTCTGCCGCGCCGGCTCCCACGATGGTGTGGAACTCGTCCACAAACAAAATGGCGCTGCCGTCCCGCACAAGCTCCTCCAGAAGGGTCTTGAACCGCTCCTCGAAGTCGCCCCGGTACTTGGTGCCCGCCACAAGGCTGGCCATATCCAGCGCCAGCAGCCGCCGTCCCTGCAGCATCCGGGGCACATTCCGGCTGGCGATGCGCTGGGCAAGGCCCTCGGCAAGGGCCGTTTTGCCCACGCCCGGCTCCCCCACCAGACAGGGGTTATTCTTCTGGCGGCGGCACAGGATCTCCACCATCCGGTCCAGCTCCGCATCCCGGCAGAACACCGGGTCCAGCTCGCCGTCCACCGCGCGGCGGGTCAGGTCGCGGCAATACTTATCGCTGGCACGACTGCCCCGGGGCATGGCGCTGGCCCGGGGCGTGCCGGGCAGGATGAACTGCCCCGAGAGCTGGCGGCACTCCCGCACGGCCTCGGCCAGCTGCACCCCCATGGAGGCCAGCAGCACCCCCGCCGCGCAGTCGGTATCCTCCAGCATGGCACAGAGCAGGTGCTCCGGCTCCGCCTTGGGCAGATGGGCGTTCTGTGCCCCGATGAGGGCATAATCCATAGCCCGGCGCAGGTCTGGGGCCAGCGCCTTTCTGTCCAGCTGGCGGGCCGGGCTGGTGCGGCCCTCGGCCAGCTGACGGCGCACGGCGGGCTCGGTGATGTTCTTGCCCGCCAGAAACCGTCCCGCCGGGCCGCGGTCGGTCTGCAGCATGGCAAGCAGCAGGTGCCCGGTATCCGCCCGGGCACAGCCCATGCTGCCCGCAAGCTCCACGGCTTCGTCCAGCAGCAGCCCTGCCTCCCGCGAAAACCCCTTGTGTCTGCCCATGCCGAATGCTTCCCAAATGCTCATGCTCTGCTCCTTGCTGTATTGTTTCATACACAGCAAAGTATAGGCTCAACCTCCACGAAAAAAACAGCAATTTGTGTCAACCCTCTCAGTCAAAGCCTATCGGCTTTGCCAGCTCCCCCGAGGGGGGAGCCAATTGCGGCCTGGCCTTTAGGGGCTGCTGAATCAAAACGATGCGTTGGCTCTCCCTTTGGGAGAGCTGTCGAGCAAAGCGAGACTGAGAGGGCACTGCACAGCAAAAAAGCGCCGTGCAATGCACGGCGCTTTCTCTGTGTTGATGGTTACATCTCTGCCAGAGCCTTTTTCAGGTTCTTGGCGATCTGGTCGGGGCAGCTGGTGGGGCGGGGGCCGCAGGTGGTACCCTCCATGCGGGCGATGGCATCCTCAGCCTTCATGCCCTTGAGCAGGCGGCTGATGCCCTTGAGGTTGCCGTTGCAGCCGCCGATGACCTCAACGGACTCGATGGTGTGGTCATCGTTCAGCACGATGTTGGTCTGCTGGGAACAGGTGCCCACATTGGGGAAGCTGAAAGATTTGCTCATGGAAAACATCCTCTCTTTTTGACTTGCCTGCATTATACTACAAAAACAACGTTCCTGCAAGGGGCGGAACCTGCCCTCTTTGCCAAGGGCTCCCCCTTCGGGGGAGCTGTCGAGCAAAGCGAGACTGAGAGGGTGAGGATGCTCACGGACTTTACCGAACTCACCCTCTCCGTCATTGCTGACGCAATGCCACCTCTCCCGAAGGGCGAGGCCTTGGCAGTTCTCATAAGAATGCTCAAATCGGTTTACTTTTTTCTCTTCCGGGCCAGCTCCTCGATCCGCGCGATCTGGTCATCGGGGGTGGTGCAGGTGCCCACGGGGTAGACCTTTTTGTGGTTGGCCCCATGGAAGTCAGTGCCGCCGGTGTGGATGAGGTGATACTGCCCACAGAGGGCGGCGCACTCGGCCTTGTCCTCGGGGCTGTTGCTGGGGTGGTCGATCTCGATGCCGTCCACCATCCCCTCCCTGACCAGCTCCCGGAGCAGGGGCATACTCTTGTACACGGTGGGGTGGGCGAACACCACCACGGCACCGGCGGCTCTGGCTGTGGCCAGCACTTCCCGCACCGGGATGTACTCGGGCGAGTGGAGCACCCTGCCCCGCGGGTTCCAGCCGAACAGCTCATGGTATCGCTCGCCGTAGATGCTGTCGGCAAGGCCCAGCTCCCGCAGTGCCTGCATGATGCCGCTCTTATAGAGTACGCCGCTGTCTCTGGCGTATTCCAGCGCCTGCTCGGTGCGGAACTGGGGGAAGATGGCTTCCAGCTCCCGGGCGCTCTGCAAACAGCACTCGTTGCGGCGCTGGCGCATGATATCGCAGTGGCGGCGCAGGGCCTCGCTCTCGGGGTCGGGCCAGTAGGCCAGCAGGTGGACCCGGTGCTGGCGCTCGTAATCGTAGCCGGTGAGCTCGGTGGCCGGGATGAGCTTTACCCCATCCTGCACCGGGTGGTCGTAGGCATACTGCACGCTGCGCAGTGTATCGTGGTCAGAGATGGCCATGGCATCCAGCCCCACCCGGGCTGCCATCAGGGGCAGCCGGGCCACGGGCACGGAGCCATCGGAATAGGTGGTGTGGTTGTGTAGATCGCCGGGCATGGAATGGAACCTCCTGAGAATGTAACGGGTTAAACCTCTCCGTCATCATCGCTTTGCTCGATGCCACCTCCCCTAGTAGGGGAGGCCTTGGCATAAGGTTCATTTTTCGCAATGATCGCCTATCGGCTCCAAAACCGGCATCTGCCGCAAGGATAAGACTTTGCGCCAGCAGGGCAAACAAGAGCGAAGCGTCAGACCACGAAAACGCGACGGCCTGCCAAGGGCTCCCCTACTAGGGGAGCTGCCGAGCGTCAGCGACGGCTGAGAGGTTTAACACCGTTAGCGGCTGCTTGCAGGCTGAAAGGTTGGACAAAGGCAGACCTTGCCGTGGGCCTGCCGCCCCTATTTCTAATCAGATACTGCTAGTATAGCACACTTCCCCCCGTAAAGTACAGCATTCCGGTGTGAAAATTGTGCACTTCTGTCTCAGGGGCGGCATTTTTGCGCATACTACCGCTGGAAAGACCCGCTGGAAAGGAGTGATTTTCTCCATGCGGAAAGTAGTTCTCTGCCTGTTTTACGCCCTGTGCGCCTTTGCCATCGCCTTCAGCCTGTTCTGGATGGCCCTGCCCCGGCTGGCGCTTCCCTTCCCTGCACCGTTAGCGAACAGCGCCGCCGAAACGCCGGTGCCCTCCGAGCCGAGCCTTGCGGCCCAGACTCTGCCCGACACCGGCCAGCCCACCCAATACCTGCTCCGGGACGAGGGCGGCATGGTGGCCGTCTACACCTGCGGGCCGGACGGCTCCCCCACCCGCCTTGCCCGGCAGACGGATATTTACGTCAACCTCCTGCCAGAAAATGACGCACTGCGTGTCAAGCAGGGCATGACAGTGACGGGAGATGCCGCCCTGCAGGAGGTGCTGGAGGACCTGGGCGGGTGAATCAACAAACCCCCTGTACCAGACCATGGCACAGGGGGTTTGTTTTGCGGTTCTGTTTCAGCCGGAGTGCAATTTTACTCCACGCTGATCATATAATAGTATACGGGCTGGCCGCCGCGGATGTGGCTGACCTCAACGTGGTTGGGGCACTTTGCCTTGACGATCTCGGTCAGCTTCTCGGCCTCCTCGTCGGAGACATCGCAGCCGGAGATGATGGTGACAAAGCTGGAGTCCTTCTTGCACATGCTGCGGGCCAGGCGGTAGGTGGCCTTGGTCAGGTCGGTGGAGGTGGCAACGATCTTGCCGTTCTCCAGAGCCATGATCTCGCCCTTCCGGATCCGCTTGCCGTCAAACTCGCTGTCGCGGGCGGCGTAGGTGATGAGGCCGGTGCTGACCTTGTCGGCGGCAGCCATCATGTTGATGGTGTTGGTCTCAGCGTTGGCGGAGGGGTCGAAGTTGAGCAGCGCGGTGATGCCCATGGGCACGGTGCGGGTGGGCAGAACAATCACCTGACGGTCAGCCAGCTTCTGGGCCTGCTCCGCTGCCATGATGATGTTCTTGTTGTTGGGCAGCACGAACACGGTCTTGGCAGGCACGCTCTGGATGGCGGCAAGGATGTCCTCGGTGGCGGGGTTCATGGTCTGGCCGCCGGAGACGACAGCGTCCGCAGCCAGGTCGGTGAACACGGCCTTCAGGCCCTCACCGGCGGCAACGGCCACAAAGCCGTAGTCACGGCTGGGGTCCACTGCGGCGTAAACGAACTCGCTGGCCTGTGCGGGAGCCTTTTCAGCGGAGGCCTGCTTTTCCAGGCTCTTGCCCTGCTTCTGGCGGGCCAGGAACTGCTCGTGCATGTTCTCGA
>OIXA01004504.1_pt1 | contig 13312 bp, 7 predicted proteins | sample 1587721 | NCBI WGS metagenome assembly OIXA01 (sample SAMEA3888900, study PRJEB22519) | human gut metagenome | biome: human gut; feature: human-associated habitat; material: faeces | place: Denmark | collected 2013 | reverse complement strand
GGATTCGAACCCCCGACCTGCTGATTACAAATCAGCTGCTCTACCGGCTGAGCTATACCAGCAGGAAATCCAGCGAAGGATATAATAGCAAATCCGAGCGCATTTGTCAACACGAAAATAAAAGTTTTCCGGCGGCAGAGAAATTCTCTGCCGCCGGAAGCATTTTTACTCTTCGGTGTGTTCTTCCGCGGTCTCCGCAGCGGGCGCTTCAGGCTCTTCCTCGATGGTGATCTCCACGGAAATGTCCTCGTCGCCGTCGTCCTCGTCCTGTGCGACGACGTTCTCAAAGCTTGCGTCCTCGCTCACGTGGAACGAGCCCTTGAGCGCGTCGATCTCCGCCTGCATCTCTTCGATGCGCGCGTTGACCGCATCCACTTCCTCAACGAGCTGCGCATACAGGCCCTCGGCATCGTTGTGATGCTCTTCGTAGTACGCTTTGCCGAGCTCAATGTACGCCTTCTTCAGCGCGTCCTTCTCCCCCGTCAGCGAAACGGTGAGCTTGGCGAGACGGGCGGCGTCTTTCGTTTTGTCCATGGCAGCGTTGGCGTATTCCGCGCCGCGCTCGCGCAGGTTGGAAATGGTGTCCATAAGAGAATCGAAATTGAAGTTCATATTCTGTTTCCTCCTTTTAGATTTTATTTCCCGGTTATCAGACGGTTTTATCCTCCGATCCGTTCGGTGTTTTTTCCTTTTCTTCCGCCGCGGCGCTCTGCGCGCGGACGCGGTTCACATAGAGATCCTCCGGTCTGTGCGCTCTCCGGCTCTGCACGACGAGGATCACGAGCGCGACGAGGCACATGCCGCCGCCGATCACCTGCGAGGCACGCAGCGCCGTGCCGGGAATGAGCAGGGGCGAGGTGCGCAGCGGCTCGAGCAGGAAGCGGATGAGGCCGTACCAGACAAAGTACAGAAGCGTCGCCTGACCGTCGTACTGCCGTTTTCCCTTCCGCGTCCATATGGCAAGGAAAATAAAGCCCACGAGATTCCAGAGCGATTCATACAGGAACAGCGGGTGGACATAGTACGTCGTGCCGCCGGTCGTGAGTCCCATGCGGCAGAAGACGTCCGTCACCTCGCCGATGTACTCGCGGTTCATAAAGTTGGACCAGCGCCCGATGATCTGCCCGATGAGCAGTCCGAGCACGATGCAGTCCATGATCGCGCCGAAGGGGATCTTCTTTTTTCGCGCGTACAGCCACACGCAGAACGTGGCGAGCAGCAATCCGCCGGGGATGGCCGTGCCGCCCTCCCAGATCTTGCACCAGTTCCAGAGCGTCTGCCATACGGTGTCGCCGACATAGTTCGACCAGTGGCAGAAAACGTAATACAGCCGCGCGCCGACGATCGCCGTGGGAAGGCCGATGAGTACAACGTCGGTCAGCGTGTCCTTGGAAATGCCGAAATCCTTCGGCGCGCGCCGCATGCAGTAGAGCGCGGCGAGGATAAAGCCGAGACCGATGATCGCGCCGTACCAGTAAAACGTATGGCCGAAGAGTGTGTATGTACCGCTCGGGTTGAGAGAAAAGCTCTCACCGAGCATGGGAAACGTGATGATCGCGCCGGGAAATGCTTCGGGCATGGGAAAAACTCCTTTCGCTGCGGAAAATCAGGCGTTGGGACGGATCACGGAGAGCGCCAGACGCTCACGCGTGAGATTTTCGCAGAGGAACGCCTCGCACTCCGCGAGAGTGATGGATTCAAGCACGGCGAACGCGTCGGGCGCATCCCAGCCGTCGAGCTTGCTCTCGGCGAGCGAGACGGCATAGTCAGCGAAGGAATCGAGCGAGCCGAGAAGCTGGCCGTACTTCGCGCGGCGGCAGCGTTCGAGCGCTTCCTTATCCAGTCCGCGCATCGCAGCGCCGGACACGGCCGCGTGCACCGCCTCTGCCACGGCGTCCGGATCGCGGCCCTGCGCGCCGAGGATCAGCATGGCTGTCCCGGCGGAGGAATCGTATTCGACAGAGCAGTCGCCGTTCAGAAGTCCGCCGGCATACAGATCGTTGAAAAAGGCCGAGGCCTTGCCGAACAGACACTCGCCGGCAAGCTCCGCAAGGAGCTTCTGCCGCGCTCTCGCCGCGCCGGACGCGGGATACGGAAGCTTCACGCCGAGCAGAAACTGCGGCGCGGAAACGCTCATCGTTTTCTCCGCGCGCATCCGGGCGGGCAGAAGCGTTTCGGGCGCGCCGTAGTCGCGCTCCGGCTTCTCGCCGGGTGTGTCCGGCAGTATCTCGCGCGCCGCCGCCGCGATCGCCTCGGGGTCTACGTCGCCGACGCAGCAGAGCACCATGTTTGAGGGATGGTAAAAGACGCTGTGGCAGTGGTAGAGCGTTTCGGGCGTGATCTGCGCGATGCTCTCCACGGAACCGGCGATGTTCTCGCGGATGGGGTGGTGGTCGTAGAGCGCGCTCAAAAGCTGGAAATATCCGGCATAGCCGGGGCTGTCCTCGCCCATGCAGATCTCCTGGCCGATGATACCCTGCTCCTTGGCGACGCTCTCCTCGGTATAGTACGGCGTGGAAACGTAGGTGAGCAGCAGCCGGAGATTTTCCATGAAGTTTTCCGAACCCGTGAAATAATACGCCGTGTGGCCGGTGCCGGTGAAGGCGTTGGGGCTCGCGCCGAGCGCGGCGAAGTCCGAAAGGACGTTGCGTCCGTCCGGCATATCAAACATCTTGTGCTCGAGGAAATGGGCGACGCCCGCAGGCGTATCGATCCACTCGCCGTTCACCTTGAAGCGGCGGTCCGCCCCGCCGTAGCGCGTGGCGAAAAAGGCCGCGTTTTTGCGGAAGCCCGGCTTGACCGCGACGAGAACGGAAAGCCCGTTCGGAAGAACTTCCTCATACAGCGTTTCGCCGAGATTGGGATATTCGTGCTTGTTCATTCGGTCTCGGCCTCCTCTCCGCGGAGAAAGTATACGGCGTCCAGCTCCACGCCGCGCGCGATGGCGGCAACATCCTCCGCCGTGACGGACTCGGCAAGCACCGCGATATCGTCGGGCGTGGCGTCCGTCCCCTGCACGGTCTCGCGCAGATAGAAATCGGCAAGATAGTACGGACTGTCCGCGCCGGTGCGGAGATCATTCGCCACGCTGCGCCGCGCCGCGGCGAGCTCGGCCTCCGAGATATCGCCCGCGCGCACCGCGTCGAGCTGAGCGAGGATCTCGCTTAAGGCTTCGTCGTATTTATCGACCTCGATGCCGGAGAGCACCGCCATGATGCCCTTGAGCGTATCGATGCTCGAAAAGGCGTAATAGCAGAGTGAGAGCTTCTCGCGGACATTCTGAAAGAGCTTTGAGGTGACGCCCGCGCCGTACACGGCGTTGAACACGGCGAGCTTCGCCGGGTCGGGATCGTCCATGCACTCGCCGAGCCGGAAGCCGACGGCGAGCACGCCCTGCGAGATCTCGTCCTCCTCGGTAAAGTACCGGGGCTTTTCCTCCACGGCGTTCATACGGATATCGGTACCGAGATCCAGGTCGATCTCGCCGCGCGGCAGCAGCGCGAACGCCTCGCGCAGCATAGCCGCCACTTCCTTTCCCGGACGGCTGCCGCAGTAGAAGATCTCCATGGGGGAGACGGCCAGAAGCTCCTTATAGTGCTTCGTGAGCTTCACATAGTGGATACTCCCGGCCTCGTCCGCGGTGCCGTAAGCGCCGGTCGCATAGTCCTCGTAGGCGCACATATTCTCCCGCAGGCGCCGGAAGGCCCAGCTGCGCTTGTCATTTTTCACGCGCTCGATGCGCTCGATGAGCTGTTCGCGCTCGGAATCGACGTACGCGGGCAGAAACAGCCCGCCGCGCGTCGCGGGGGATAGCCACAGCTCGCTGAGCAGGGATATGACCTCGCCGAGCACGTCCGTCTCGCCGGGGAGAAAGGCATCCTCGGCAAAGCCCGCATAGAAGCCGACGGCCTGGATCTCGCCGAGCTTCCGCACCGATGGCTCGATCTCCGCGCCGTAAAGCGCGTCGAGCCGCTCGGAAATGCGGCGCATGTCCGGCAGCGACTTTGTGCCGCGGCGCAGCACATACGGCAGCACGGCGTTTTCCGCCGCCGTTTCGCGGTGCAGCTGTGTGAGAAGATAGGCGGTCATACAGCCGGTTTTGAATTTGTCGGTCTGCACCGCCGTCAGCGATACGCAGGGGAACAGCTCTTCGCGGAAGTATTCCATACGGTCACGCCTCTTTTCCTTTGAATATACAAAGATAGTATAGCACGTTTTTCCCCTCGTTCATAGCGCAAATGTGAATTTTTTCCTCAAGGCTCCGTGCCGTACAGCTCACGCAGCAGCCGGAGATACCACCCTGCCGCGCCCGTATACCAGCTCCACCCCGCGCGCCCTTCCTTTCCGGGCGCGTACGCGATATCCGCCGGAAGGACGAACGGCTCCGCGCCGTACTCCGGCGCGGTGAGCGAGAGCGCCATGTCCTCCGCGAGTGCGGCCGCTTCCTCCCGCCGTCCGGCGCGATGCAGCGCCAGCGCGAGCCACACCGCCGCGTGGGTGTACTGCCCGCCGTTTTCCCGAAAGCCCGGCCCGTAGGTCGAAACATACCCCGGCGCGCGCTCCTCCGGCAAAAACGCCGGAGCGTAGATGCGGATAAGCCGTCTCTCCCCGTCCCGAAGCCCGGCGAGCGCCGCGGTGAGCGCCGTCTGCACACGGTCTCTGTCGGCATAGGGCGAAAAGGCGGCGAAGCTCTGCGCCACGGAGTCGATGCGGCACGCCGCCGCGCCGGACGCGCCGAGCGGCGTGCCGTCGGCATAATACCCGCGCAGATAGTGATCGGTGTCCCACGCCTCGTTCGCCGCCGCGCCGAGCGCGGCCGCGGCGGTCTTGTAGCGATCCGCGCCCGATTCTCCAAGTTTCGTGAGCAGAGCGGAAAAATCGTGGAACACGCCGGAGGCGAACCACGTGAGCCACACGCTCTCCGCGCTCTCGCCCATGGCGTCAAAGCCGTCGTTCCAGTCGCCGCCGCCCATCCGCAGCAGGCGGTGCTCTCCGATACCGCGCCGGAGCACGAGCGCCGCGGCGCGGTGGCAGTGGTCGAGCACCGTGCCGGTCTCGCCGGAGAGCGACGGCGTTTCGTATCGGCTGTGCTCGCCTCGCGCGAGCGGCGGCGAAGTAAGATACGGCGCGGTTTCCGCGCAGAGGCTCTCGTCGGCGGTCGCGCGCACATATTCGCACACTGCCCACGGCAGCCAGAGAAGATCGTCGCTGCAGTCGGTGCGCACGCCCTTGTCGATCTCGCCGCCGGTCGGATGGTACCAGTGCTGCACGTCGCCCTCCGCGTACTGGTGGGCGCAGCACGCGAGAATGTGCGCTCTCGCGCCCGCGGCGTCGACGGGCAGGAGGTTGATGCGGTCCTGCAGCTGATCCCGGAAGCCGACCGCGCCGCCGCTCTGGTAGAGGCTTCCTCTGCCCAGCACGCGGCAGCAGAGCGCGGCATACGCGCTCCACGGCGCGAGACGGCGCACGCTCTCCGGCATAGCGGCAGAATACTTTTCGCCCCGCACGCGCTGCGCCCACCACGCCTTTGTCTTTGCCAGCGCTTCTCTGGCCCGCGCGATGTCGAGCAGCGCGGGGATATCCGCCGTGCCGAGCAGCATTACCGCCTCTTTTTCCAGCCGGAACGCCCCGGCCAGCGCCGGGAAGCCGCGGCGGAGAGCGCCGGAGTCTTCGCCGCAGAGGAAGCGCGCGTCCGTTCCGGCAGAGACCCACGGCGCGCTGCACCGCAGCGTCACGCGCACATCCTTGTACGGGCAGCGCGGGTTTTCCGCGCGAAGGGCGCTCCCGTCGCGCCAAACGGACGCGGAAGCCGCGTCCTCTTTCTCCGGCGCAAGCTGCACGGGTGCAAAATACGCCATATTGCACGGCACGCCGCTCTCGAGCAGGAGCACACGCACCGGCGTATCCGGTACGATGAACGCCGTGACCGAAATGCGGTTCCCGCCGATAGTTCTCTCCCAGCGGGCATAGCCGAAGCCGAACGTTACGCTGCACGCGCCGCCATCCGAAAAGAGACTCTCCGCGCCGTGCTCCGTTTCGATCCACAGCCGTTCCGCGCCCGCCGCGGCGAGCGCGTCGCCCGACCACGGGACGATGGGGCACTCCCGGGCGTTTTCGTACCAGAGCGCCGCCGGGCCGCAGTCCGCCGCGGCGCAGCCGAGACCGCCGCCATAGAGCATATTTGCCCACGCGCACGGCGGCAGCGGCGGCGTTTGAAAGCTCACCTCCCCGGTGTCGGTATGGGATACCGGCGGCGTGCCGGTCTCTTTCTCCGCCGCCGGGGGAAGGCGGAGAGCACGCGCCCGCACCGCCGGGAGGGACGTCCCCGCGGCGTCGCCGAAAAGAGCAGCGGCAGCAAGAAGCGCCTCGCTCTCACCGCGAAAGGCGAAGTACACCCCGCCCGGCAGAGAGAGCGTTTCGGAAAGGCGCATTGCCTCAAGCGCCGTTTCGATCGCCGCGCGCTGCTCGTTCCGGTAATCCCCGGCGGGCGCGGTGAGAAACACGAGATCGTACTCCACGCCGCACGCGCCGAGCAGCGCGTGCCGCCGGAGCTCACGGAGCGCGGCTTCCGTGCCGTTTTCCCCGCCGTCGAACACCATGACGGGGAGATCGCCGGAAATGCCGAGCCGCCAGAGGGCATCCCGCGTCCCACCCGGCAGGGCGCGCCCCTCGGCGCAGAGCTGCGGAAAGGTGAGCGCGCGGAGATATTCCATGGCCGCGGCGCTCTCACCGCTCTCCATGCCCCAGACCGCGGCGGCGGCGTCTGCCATGGCAAAGCCGGAGCTCTCCCGGAGCATCTCCCGCGCGCCGCGCGCGGCGGTGTCCGCGTCTCCGGCGACGCAGAGCGCGAGCGCAATTTCGCATGCGCTCCCCTCCGGCAGAGGTATACGCGCGGCGATATACGGCTCATTCTGCCAGCCCGTATTTTCCCGGAACTCCCCCGCGCCGCCGCGGGCGGGAAACTGCCGGAAGTCGGAGGAAAATCCCGCCTCTCCCGAGCAGGCAAGCGCAAGATACTGCGCGCTTTGGTTTCCCCGCGGCGCGCGGTACACGATGAGCACGCCGGAGCGCACCGATGTGCAAAGCCCCAGCCGGGCAAACGCCGGGTGCGCGGCATAGTCCCGCGTATCCAGCAGCACCGGCTCAAAGCCGAAGATGACCGCGTCCGGCGCGGCCTTCCCGGAGCGCAGGCGCAGCCGCCGCAGTTCGCCCGGATATGCGCGCGAAACGGTGCAGCGCATCTCCCAGAGAAGATCCCCGCTCTGCCCTGCGAGGAGCGCTTCCCCGGCGGTGAAGCGCCGGCGCAGCGCGCCCTTCTCGCCCGGCTTTGGCAGCAGCGGCTGCCGGACGCCGCCGCTCTCGGCCCAGAGCGCGATGCCGGGCGCGTCCTCCCACGGCGTGCGGGCGCTCCGGTACGGGATGAGCGTGCCGCACGAGGCGCGGGACATGCCGTTCGCCGTCACGAGCAGCCGGTACGCGCCGTTCGAGATCGCCGCGCCGTCCGGGAAGAAGGGATCCGCCCCCTCGCCGGTCCGGGGCGCGGCACTCCCGGCGCGCTCCGCTCTTCCCGCGCTCCCCGGCACGCGGCGGAAGAGTTTTCCGCCGGCGGGGATCTTCTCCTGCAAAAGCCCCGTGTAGGCGGCCATGGCCGGGTCGCTGAAAAACCACCGGCGCAGCACGCCGCCGCACAGCGCGTTTGCGATCGCGCAAAGGCTCATGCCGAGATGGTGCGCCATCACGCACCGGACGCAGACCGGCCCGCCGCCGGTACGCGAGGAAGTGAAATCGACCGCCTCCCACAGCCCGTAGGGGCCGGAGAGTCCGGTCTCCGCCATGCGCCGGAGGTTTTCCACCGCCGCGTGCGGCGCGGCGCAGAGCGCAAGATAGCTGCTGTAGGGCGAGACGACGCACTCATCGCCCCGATCACGGCAGAGTGCGAGCGGGGCGCAGCCGTGCGCCTTGTAGCGGTAATGGTCCGTGGCGTCAAAGGCGTAAAAGGCGCTCTCGGAAATGCCCCAGAGCCTTTTCGCGCCGAACGTGCGCCGCCGCTGGACATATACGGCAAAGCGGGCGCTCTCCCAGAGATGCGAGCCGCGGTACAGCGGCAGGAAAAGCTCCGGCATCAGATATTCAAAAAGGCTGCCCGACCAGCTTACCATGCCGCGCCGCCTCCGATAGCCCACCTGCGCGCGGCTGAGCTGCCGCCAGTGGCGGTGCTCGATCTGCCCGGAGGCGACGGTGAAATACGCCGTCAGGCGCTCTTCGCTCTCTAAAAGATCGTACCAGCTCTGCGCCGGGGCGCTCTCGCCGGGCAGAAGGCCGATGCGGAAAAGCCGCCTTTTCTCATCATAGAGCGCGCGAAAATCCATCGCCGCGGCGATCTCTCCCGCCCGCTTCGCAAGAGCGGGCGCGCCGTGCGCGGCAAAGCCCGCGGCGCAGGCGGTGAGCGCGGCGGCCAGATTGCCGCTGTCCACGGTCGAAACATACGCCGGATCGAGCGGCGCGAGCGTTTTCGTATCGTACCAGTTATAAAGATGGCCTTTCCACTTGGGCAGACGCCCGACCGTATCGAGGATGTTTCCGCAGAGCGTGAGCGCCTCGGTCTCCGACGCGATGCCGAGCTCGAGCGCCGAGAGAGCGCCCGCGAGCGCCATGGCGATGTTCGTCGGGCTCGTCCGGTCCGCGCCCGACGCCGGGGGCGAGAGCTGCACGTTGTCCGGCGGCAGATGGTGCGATGCCGCCGTGCAGTTTTCGCGGAAGTACCGCCAGATCTCCGCGGCGCGCCGCAGAAGAAACTCCCGCTCTCCGCCGTCGAGCGGCTTCTCCTTCTTCTCTCTTTTGAGCCGGTGGGCGATGAGCGGCGTAAAGATCCAGCAGACCGCCGCGGCGCGTCCGGCGAACGTCTGCGAAAAGGCGAGCAGCAGCCCGGAGAAATATACGACCGGCCACATTGCGGCGAACGTTCCGGCGAGATCGGCGCTGCGGCGCTCGCTCTGCTCGGCGGTCTGCCACTGGAGCAGCCGCCGGTGCGAGACCCCCATCCGCCAGAGCGCGAGCACGATCGCGGAAACGCTCGTCCACGCCTCCGCCGCGAGAAAGAGCGCCCGCGCGAAAACGCGCGTCAGCTCGCCGCCGAGACCGTGCAGCGCGGCGCTTTTGAAGCGCACCTCCCGCCCGTCGCGAAAGAGGATGCTAAGGCCGTACCGGAGCACCGGCAGGAAGAGGACGAGCAGCGCGCAGAGCGCGGGCAGGCGCGTCACGGCGTTCGGAAAGAGAAACCACACGCCGAGCGCCGCGAAAAGGCCGACCGGCAGCAGCGCGCGCCGGAGGGAATCGAAAAGCCGCCAGCGCTCGATGGGCGGGAGCGCTTTGCCCCGCCGGAAGAGCCACGGCAGATTCTGCACGTCCCCGCGCATCCAGCGGTGCGCGCGGGCAAAATAGCTCACCGCGCCGGTGGGGAAGCCGTCGGTCAGCTCCACGTCGCTCACATACCCGCCGCGGAGAAACGCCCCCTCAAGCGCGTCGTGGCTCAACACGCGCCCTTCGGGAATGCGTTCCCCCAAACACGCGAGATATGCCCCCACATGGATGAGCCCCTTCCCGGCAAAGCCGCCGCTTTGAAAGGCGTCCATATACACTTCCCCGGCGTCCGAGCCGTAGGGATCGCCGCCGGGCGTGGGGGCAAAGAGGCGCGTGAAGTCGTTCCGGTACGCGCTCTCGAGTGACACGGCGATGCGCGGATGCAGCACGCCGTGGCCGCGAAAAACGATCCCGCGTTTGGGATCGACCGCCGGGCGGTTCAGCGGGTGGAGCGCCGCGCCGATGAGCTCTCCGGCGCTCTCCGGCTCGAGGCGCGTATCGGCGTCGAGCGTGAGGATATAGCGCGTGGAGCGCAGCTTCTCCGCATCTCCGGCACGGACACAAAGAGCCGTGCTCTCCCCGGCGAGCAGACGGCAAAGCTCCAGCAGCGCGCCGCGCTTTCGCTCCCAGGGAGCAAATTTCCCGCTGTCACGGCTGTAGAGCCGGTCGCGGGTGAAAAGATAAAAGCCCCCGCCGCAGCGCGCGTTGAGCGCGTCGGTCTTCGCGGCGGCATGATCGAGCAGGGCGCGGTCGGCGTGCGAAAGCGTTTCGCCGCTCTCCGGAAGATCGCACAAAAGACCGAAGAGAAGGTTTTCCCCGCAGCCGCGGGAGGCAGCGCGAAATTCCTCAAGCCGCCGGAGCGCGCCGTTTGCGGCCTTCTCCCCCGTGAGCAATACCGACAGCACGCAGACCGTCTTTCCCTCGGGCGGGACGCCGTCTTTCAGAGAGAGCCGCGGCAGATGGCGCGGCGGCACGGCGCGGAGCAGCACGCGGTCCAAAAGTCCCTTCACGACTTCCGAGACCGGCAGCAGCGCCAGCACTCCCGTGAGGACGCTTTTTGTCCACAGCGCGCTCGCCGCGGAGAGCGCAAGCGTAAAAAGGACGTTTGCGAGAATGTACGCCGCGCCGCCTCTCCGCGGTACGCCCGCGCCGAGGGGATTTTCATAGAGCCAGTAGCCGATGTGACGCCGCCGGACGCCCTCGGCGCGCTCGGCAAGGCGCAGCGCCTTCTCCGCGACGCGCGCCTCGCTTTTATTTTTCCGCCGCGAAAGCGTTTCGACGCGCGCGCGGTAGTCCCGGCGGCTGCGCTCGTCCATGCGCTGGTACACCCCCGCCGGGTCGCGCCGGAGGATGTGCTCCACGGCGTCGGCCTCTTCCAGCACCGCGTCCAGATCGAGCGAGGCGATGTGCCGCAGCGCTGTAAAATACACGGCGGCCGCCGCGCCGGAGGGCGTCTCACCCCGGTAGAGCTGCGCGAGCCGGACGAGGACCGCCGCGCGCAGCGACGCGCCGAGAAGGGCCAGCTCGCGCCCGGTGAGCGGCGTTTTCCGCTGAAAGCCTTCCAGAAATACGGCGATCCTTTCCTCGTCCACACGCCCGCCACCGGAGGCGAGCAGCACCCGGCAGAGCGCGGGGACGAGCGCCCCCTCGCACGTGGTGCGAAGCCGTCCGGCGGCATGGAACGCGGCGAGCGCGGAGGCTCCCTCCCGCTCGCACAGCCAGAGATTGTCGAGCAGCCACCGCGCTCCGCCGTCGGGTGCCAACGCATCCAGCCGCCGGCGCTTTTCGCGCAGAGCGCGCAGCGCGTGCCGGATCTGATCCTCCGCCACGGCGCGCGGCACCACGCCCGTCACGGGCATCGTGCGCGCCGTGCTCTCGGCATAATGCGCCAGCTCTTCAAGCGCTATCACGACCGTTTCCATAGTTTCCGCCTCCAAAGCATGACATTTACGGAACATTTTTCCCCGAAGCGGCATGCGATATGCGTTTTCTCCCCGCTGTCAGTGAAAAAACCTTGACAAGCTCGCTTTGGGCGGGTATAATGTGCCGGTGACAGGGAAAAATCCTTGACAGAGGGAGGCAGAGAGTATGGAAGAAGCGCTCTTTCGCACGATGCTCTTTGACTCTTACGGCGAGCTGCTCACCGAAAAGCAGCGCGAGTACTTTGACCTGCATTACAACGAAGACCTCTCTCTTGCCGAGATCGCGCAGAGCGAGGGCGTTTCCCGGCAGAGCGTGTGGGACATCATCCGCCGCGCCGAGGAGACGATGCGCCGGTTTGAAGAGAAAACCGGGCTGGTCGCGCGCTTCGCCGCCGAGCGGGACATTCTCGCCGCGGCGCAGGAAAAGCTCGCGCGGCTCGAAACCATGACCGATGGCGCTGCGCAGAGCTTAGCGCGCGAGATCGCCGCCGCATTACAGGAGCTGGGACATGGCATTTGAAAATCTTTCCAATAAGCTGCAGGAGGTATTCAAGCAGCTGAGAAGTAAAGGCGTGCTGACGGAGGCAGATGTAAAGGCTGCCATGCGAGAAGTAAAAATCGCCCTTCTGGAGGCAGACGTTAACTTCAAGATTGTTAAGGAATTTATTAAAAAGGTAACAGAGAGAGCTGTCGGTACGGAGGTACTGCAGGGGCTGAATCCCGGACAGCAGGTTATCAAAATCGTAAACGAGGAACTGATTGCGCTGATGGGCTCCACACAGGCGCAGCTGACCTTTTCCAGAAAGCCGCCCACTGTTTTCATGATGGTTGGTCTGCAGGGTGCAGGTAAAACAACCACAAGCGGCAAGCTGGCAGGACAGCTCAGAAAGCAGGGCAGAAGTCCTTTGTTGGTTGCTTGTGACGTTTACAGACCTGCGGCAATCAAGCAGCTGCAGGTGGTTGGGAAAAATTACAACATTCCCGTATTTGAAATGGGCACAGAGGTCAGCCCTGTGGAAATTTCAAAAAAAGCATTGGAGTATGCGGCACAGCAGCATCATGATGTTATTTTAATCGATACGGCAGGTCGTTTGCATATCAATGAGGAGCTGATGCAGGAGCTGCAGGACATCAAAACGGCAGTCAGACCGCAGGAAATTCTGCTTGTGGTCGATGCAATGACAGGGCAGGACGCAGTTACGGTTGCGGAAAGCTTTGACGGTCAGTTAGGCGTAGATGGTATTATTCTGACAAAGCTGGACGGTGACGCACGAGGCGGTGCGGCGCTTTCTGTCAGAAGCGTAACCAACAAGCCTATTAAATATATCGGTATGGGCGAGAAGATGGAGGATTTGGAGCCGTTTTATCCCGACCGCATGGCTTCGCGCATTTTGGGCATGGGCGATGTGCTGTCGCTCATCGAAAAGGCCGAACAGGCACTCGATGAGAAAAAGGCGGCCGAGCTTGAAAAAAAACTGCGTGAGCAGTCGTTCACCCTGACCGATTATCTCGACCAGTTCGATCAGCTTCGCAACATGGGACCCATCGATCAGCTCATCGGCATGATGCCCGGCGTGGACACCAAAGCCTTAAAAGACGTCAAGGTCGATGAAAAGCAGATCGACCGCATGGAGGCCATCATCCTTTCCATGACACCCGAAGAACGCGATAATCCCGATATCATCGGCGCATCGCGCAAAAAACGGATCGCTCTCGGTTCGGGCATGAAGGTGGAGGATGTCAATAAGCTTTTGAAGCAGTATGACGCCACAAAAAAGATGATGAAGCAGTTAACAAGCGGTAACATCGGCGGCTTCGGCGGCAGAATGCTTGCCAAAAAGATGGCAAAAAACAAGAATAAGAAAAAGCGCCGCTAAGCACGGCACAAACCACGTATCATTCCGCTTGCATAAGCGAAAAAACGCTTCAAGCGATGATTATATTATTTATTTTTTCGGAGGAAAGAAATCATGGCAGTTAAAATCAGATTAAAGAGAATGGGCGCAAAGAAAGCTCCTTTCTACAGAGTT
>OIXA01004501.1_pt1 | contig 13323 bp, 15 predicted proteins | sample 1587721 | NCBI WGS metagenome assembly OIXA01 (sample SAMEA3888900, study PRJEB22519) | human gut metagenome | biome: human gut; feature: human-associated habitat; material: faeces | place: Denmark | collected 2013 | reverse complement strand
GATGATGCCGAGGCCGCCCTTGATTTCGAGAGCGCCTATCCGTGCATTTTCAACTAGTATAAAGGAGATTGATTGTTATGAGCTTCACAGATTTGATTCCCAGCGCACGCGAGCAGTTGGATGCGATGACCGACGAGGAGAAGAAGATGTACGGTTACGAGGATTACGTCCTCGATAAGGTTGTAGTCGATTTCGAGGAGCTGCCCTATTTGTGCATGTTCTGCAAGCAGTGGCTGTCGCTCCCGCCTACCGAGGTCTGCTCCAAGGTTGACGCCGTGAACGCTGCAGCCGAGAAGGCGCTCATTTGCAACGCTTACGTCCGTCTTATTGGCGACGACGCAGCGGGATTTATCTACACCGACCGCAACTCTGGCGTGAAGTATATCGACATTTTCACGCCCGAGGGCGAGTTCGACCTCCCGTATAACGAGGCGACTATCGCAGAGGTTCTCAACGCGTACATGCCCGACATTACGCGTTACGCCGTAGCGCTCAAGCAGAAGGGACGCAGCTACAATATCGCGATGCGTTTCTTTATGGAGATGCTCAACATTCCCGAGGATATGCTCGAGGGTGCTCTGGCTTATCTGTCGGGCGAGTTTATGCCTAATCGTGGGTGATTGCGATGAACGAGATTCTCAAGGCGTTCACCCCCGCTATTATCGCGGCGCTCAACGTTTTCGGCGTCCTGCTTGTCGCTATGGTGTCCTGTTACTATATCGTGGCGTCTACGGGCGGTTCTGTCGGATATATTCTGCAGGCTCTGTTTTAAGGAGATTCTATGTGGCTCGTTGTTTTGCGCAAGAACACCGCCGTGCTGAATAAGGACGGCGTTCCTGGCGGGCTGTGGGCGCAGGTATTCAAGGCGCCCGAGGGCGAGGACTTGCTGCGTCTTATCAGCCCTACCGCCGACATTAAGGACGTTTACCCGTTCAAGACCAAGAAGAAGGCTGAACAGGTCGCGTTCGATTTCAACAAAGATATCAAGTGGTATTAGGAGGCGCTGACATGGAAGATTTGGTTAAGTATTTGGTGGAGACGCGCAAGATGCTCCAGATGTTCACTATCACGGAGGCAGCAAGCGCCTGCGGTGTTACCGAGATGACCGTACGCAATTTCGAGAGCGGCAAGACGGTCAACCCGAAGGTGCTTCTCTACTACATTACGCAGATTGAAGTTGCCTATGACAACCATGTCTGCTATGGTTGGGGTCCGACTTATGAGGAGTCTATGGACCTTCTGCGCACGGAGCCGCAGGAGTACGGTCTGTATGCTCACATGTTCACCCGCGAGACTCTGCATGAGTGCATGAGCGCCGCGTTCAAAAAGGAGGACTAACAATGACAATGAAGTTTATTGATATCAGCGGGTATCAGCGCGGGCTGGATATCCCCGCCGTGGTCAAGAACGGCGGACTTGGTGCCGTCGTGGTCAAGGCTACGGAGGGCATCGGTTGGGTTGATAAGTGCTGCGATGGCTTCGTGCAGTCGTGCCTCGCGAATGGTATCCCGTTCGGTTTCTATCATTTCGCCCGCAACAACAACGCTGCGAGCGAGGCTGAGTTCTTCCGTAACAACACGAAGGGCTACGAGCACCGCGGTATCCCTATCCTCGACTGGGAGGACGGGCAGAGCGTCGACTGGGTGAACAAGTTCGTAGAGCGCTACCATGACCTCACGGGCATCTGGCCATGGGTCTATGGCAACGCTTGGCGTTTCAATCAGGGGACGGTGAACCCGAACTGTGGGCGCTGGATTGCTGGATATCCGCAGAGCGGCATCATGGATATCAATTTTGGCATGAACAACCCGTTCCCCTACGCCGTCAACGGCGGCGGTGTCTGTGCTTGGCAGTTCACCTCTTGCGCCCGCATTGCTGGATATGGCGGCAACTTGGACGGCGATGTATTCTACGGCGACGCTTCAACGTGGGCTAAGTACGTCGGCGGCGGTGCTACGCCTAGTGCCCCGATGTCGGGAGCTGTTGGAGCAAGCCCGACGGGTCCGACGCTTGAGCTTGCCGTGGGCGTCATGCAGGGTAAGTATGGCAACGGCAACGCCCGCAGGGCAGCTCTGGGCGTTCGCTATGACGAGGTGCAGGCTTTCATCAATCACATTCAGACTGCAACGACCGCAACTCTAGCAGACGAGGTCAAGTCTGGTAAGTACGGCAACGGCGACACCCGTAAGATTGTACTCGGCGCCCGTTACGGCACGGTTCAGAGCGTTGTCAACGGTACGTCCTATAAGACCTACAAGGTGCAGGCGGGAGATACCCTCTCTGGTATCGCGGCGAAGTACGGGACGACGTATCAGCGTCTGGCGTCGATTAACGGCATTCACAATCCTAATCTGATTAATGTTGGTCAGGTGATTAAGATTTTCTAAGGGCTACCGTTTCAAAACTTTTTGAGCTATAATAGGGGACGTGGAGGGCGTCCCCTTTCTATTTAGGAGGTCAACATGGCTAAGAAAAAGAAGCTCACGGCGACGCAGAAGGAAAAGCGTCGTTTGGCGCGCAAGATTCGCTCGAACGTCCGCGAGCTTAACCGTCAGGTGGGCATCATCAATCGCGAGATTGCCCGCGGCTCGTACGCGCCGCATTATGATACGGTTGACACGACGTTCGAGATGATGCGCAAGCTCACCAACACCAAATCGGCGAAGAAGTTCGCGACGGGGCGTCTGTCCCATATGAGCCTCGCTGACTTGCAGGAGCTTGAGAGCTATTCAACACATTTGCGCACGCAAAAGAAGGTTTTCAACACGACACAGCGCCGCGATATGTTCAACCGTGCATGGCAGACTATGAACTCCCGCTATTTTGGCGGAGAGGAGGGTCTTTCACGTCAAGAATACCGCGCGCTTTTAACGTTATTCAGCGATAAAACGCTCAGCGAGTACAAAGAGCAGTACATGCTCGATAGTGAACAGCTTATGAGTTTTATCACATCAGTTAAAGGCAGCGGCAATCCGATGCAGGCGGCTCAAAACCTTATCGAAGCGTTCAAGCAGGCGAACGCTGAGATTAATCTGAACGTTAAGAAGTTTAAGCTGGTTTTCAACAACAACGCGGGGGCGTTGCGTGAGTTCGTCAATATCTACTACGCCCACGTTAACAACGCAATAAATGTGGAAGAACGTGACAAGCGCCTAGAGGAGTTCAAAAACCATTATAATATCTAGCACCGAAGGAGTGGTTACTCATGTTACATTACAGCAATTTCAATCCCACCGCATACACCACCTACAAGGCGAAGAGGCGCAGCCATCACGGCTGCGAGCTTGAGAGCGACGACATCCTCACGTTCGATATCGAGGTCTCGTCCGCTTGGCTGGTTGACGGGAAGCTGGTTCCCTACACCCCGCACAAGAGCGAGGAGTTTTGGAACATGCATCCGTCCTTTTCGCTGTGCTACATCTGGCAGTTTTCCTATAACGGTACCGTATACTTTGGGCGCGACCTGCGCGAGTTCGTTTCGGTATTGTCGAAGCTGCCGAATCATATCCATTTCATCATCTGGGTTCATAACTTGGCGTATGAGTTCGAGTTTCTTTCGAATCTGTTTGAGTGGGAGAGCGTGTTTGCCCGTAAGGCTCATTCTGCCATGAAGGCTGTGCCGGCTATGTTTCCAAATATTGAGTTTCGTTGCTCATACTATCTCACCCGTATGTCCCTTGCTACTTGGGGTAATGAGCTGGGATTGCCTAAGCTCGTCGGCGACCTCGATTATAACAAGTTGCGCACGCCTAACACCCCGCTGACCATGACGGAGCTTGGCTACTGTGCCCGTGATTGCGAGGTCGTCGATGCGGGCATCCAGAAGTACCGCGACAAGTACAAGCACGTTGCCGATATTCCGCTGACGCAGACGGGAGAAGTCCGCCGCGAGGCTAAGAAGCGTATGCGCAAGAGCGCAAGCGATATGCGCTGGATGGTCAAGCTGCTGCCCGCTGACGCTATCATGTACGCGAAGCTGAAGGCTGCCTTTGCGGGCGGCTATACCCACGCTAATGCACTGTATGCCTGCCGCACGATACGGAGCAAGGAAGGCTGTGCGTTCGACTTTGCGTCCTCCTATCCCGCCGTCATGTGCTCGGAGAAGTTCCCCGCTACGCCGTTTTTCCCCGACACATTCGACGAGAGCAAGACCGACGAGCGAGCCTACTTGATGAAGGTTCGTTTTGAGTGCCTCGAGCCGCTCAAGTTCAACCACTACATATCCTCCTCGAAGTGCGTCGAGCTGTCCGATGATGCCGTGATTGACAACGGGCGCCTTATCCGCGCCTCTGTCGCTACCCTGTGGATAACGGAAGTGGACTACGACATCATCAAGCAGGCGTACGAGTTCGAGCCGCACGTGCTCGAGTGCTACTCCTCGCGCAAGGCTTACCTGCCCCGCGCTATCATCCAGTACGTCCTCGAGCTGTACAACAACAAGACCCAATATAAGGGAGTTCCCGACAAGAAGGAGATTTACGCCGTCTCGAAGCAGTTCATCAATTCCATGTTCGGAATGTCGGTGACTGACCTTATCCAAGACGATGTATTCTACGACAACGCGGGCTGCTGGGAAGTCGCAAAGAAGACCGTGGCGGACGTCAACGAGTATCTGGACGACCTGCGCTATAACAACCGTAACCGCACCTTTATGGCTTATCAGTTCGGGGTCTGGATTACCGCCTATGCCCGTCACAACCTCTGGGAGTGCCTGCTTTCCTGCGATAAGGACGCCCTGTATTGCGATACCGATTCAATCAAGGTGCGCCGCCGCTATGATTTCTCGTGGTACAACACTAAGATTCAGGCAAAGATTGTCAAGTGCTGCAACGCCCGCGGCGTTGACCCCGCCCTTGCCAACCCGACCGACAAGAAGGGGATTCATCACCCCCTGGGTCATTTCGACGAAGAGGACATGTGGACGGAGTTCAAGACCCTAGGCGCCAAGCGCTACTGCTACCGCGACGCCGAAGACGGGCAGCTGCACCTCACGGTTTCGGGTATCAGCAAGCAGGCGGTCATTTGTCTTCACGACGACATCGAGAACTTCAACGAGGAAACGGTATTCGATAAGGACTATTTCACCGACTTCAAGGAGGCTATCGACAACGGGGAGCATTGGTGCGACCAGTTCGACGGGTTGACGTTTGATGAAATCTGTGATAAGTTCGGCATCAAGGACGGCACGAAGCGCATGCACGTGTACCGTCACGACATGGAGCCGATTGTTTGGAATGAGGGGGAAGAAGACGAGTTTGATTCTGATTATTTTCAGGGCATTACTATCCGCCCGACGAGCTACTCAATGAGCATGAGCGATGAGTACCTCGATGTTATCGAGCAGTTCCTGCTCAATGAGGATGAGCATCTTGCATGCATTGGGAAGGAGCTTGCCATGTAGGAGGTTTTATGAAAAAGAAGTTTTATGATATCAAGGGCAACCTTGCCATCGATGCAAATTACCGCGTGCTGCTTTCCGAACGTAACGTCGGCAAGTCGTACGCGGTAAAGCAGTATGTAATCGAGGAAGCGTACAAGAGCGACTTTGCGAGCAAGTTTGTCTACTTGCGACGCTACGACCGTGATATCACGGCGAGTGCGTGCTCGAAGTATTTTGGCGATACGCCCATCAGGAAGATAACCAACGGAGACTTTGAGGCTATCGTCTACTACCGCGGCGATTTCTATTTCGCCAACATGAATCCGAAGACGTACAAGTACGACCGAGGTCCAGTCATCGGCTACGGCATGGCACTCAACAACGCCGAGCACTACAAGTCCCTTGTATATGAGGGCGTCGAGAACATCATCTTTGAGGAGTTCATCACCGATAGCCTCTATCTCGCAGACGAGCCTACGCAGCTTCAGGAGCTTGTCTCCACTATCGCCCGTGAGCGAGACGTAAACGTATGGCTTCTGGGAAACAAGATTGACCGCGTGTGTCCGTACTTTACCGAGTGGGAGCTGACAAATGCACTCACCCAAGACCCCGGCACAATCGACAAGTACACCTATACGCATACCCGAAGCGACGGGACGCAGGGCGAGACAATCGTAACCGTCGAGCAGTGCGCCGTTGCTGGTTCCAATTCCTCCATGTTCTTTGGCAGCGCCGCCAAGTCGATTATGGGCGGTGAGTGGGCATCCAAGGAGAAGCCGCACCTGCCCGCGCCGCTGGAGACCTACGAGAAGCTGTACGAGGTCGAGCTTAGGGACTGTGGCTTTTCGTTCATCATCGACCTGCTCATGGACAAGAAGACGGGCGGTGTGTTCACGTTCGTTTATCCGAAGACGCGCAAGTACAAGAAAGTCCCGCGTGTAATCACAACAGAATTTTCTACCGACCCCTTGACAACCGCGAGCTTTAATGTTAATGTCAAGGCTGAAGCACTGATGCGTACCTTGATAAAAGCATATAAGGTCTGTTTTTCCGACAATCTGACTGGTACAGACTTTGAGAAAGTATTACTTACCCGAGAAGGAGGTATTTAACATGGACGTATTCGAGGCATACGAGAAGCACGTTCGCCCCTCTATGGTTCAAGAGGAACCGAAAGAGGATGATTCCAAGTTGTTTGAACTCCCCGACGATGAAGGGACTGAAAACCATACAGAAGAGACCAACGAGCAGAACACCGCACCGCAGGAGTTCAAGATGTCGGACGATGACATGAACGCCATCGTATCGAAGGTCGTTGAGGCACTTAAAGGAGGTGATGACTAGTGGATGTAACCGAAATCACCACGATGATTAGCACGGTAGGGTTTCCTATCGCTGCTTGTTGCGTGATGTTCTATCAGAACAGCAAGCTCCAGGAGACGTTGCAGGACGTCACCGTGACCATGCAGACGCTTGTTGATAAGATTGAGGCTATCGAAGCCCGCGTTAACCCGAAGGAGGTTTAAGCATGGCATTTACTGTAAATCAGGTTTACCAGATGGTGAACGATGCAGCCAAGGAGGCTCTTGGTCAGCAGGCTGTCACCGTCAAGGATACTGGTACGCTCGTCTCGCTGGGTGAGCAGATTCAGGCAGCCCAGAGCGTCGAGGCGTTCTACAAGACCCTTGTAAATCGTATCGGTCGCACCGTCGTTGCCGTGCGAGCGTTCGAGATTAACGAGCGCTCCGTCATGCGTAACGAGATGGAGTGGGGCGTAATCTATCAGAAGATTTCGTTTAAGCCCCGCGACGCAGTGGAGAACCCGTCTTGGAAGTCCGATACGCAGGCTAACCCCTACGATATCGCGCCGCAGACTACGGTTGTTCAGAAGCTGTTCAGTGTCATGGGCACGTATTCCTACGAGGATTCCATCCCCGACTATCAGCTGTTCACGGCGTTCACCACGCCCGCAGCTATGGCTGCTTTCATCTCTGGTATCTACACCAACATGTACAACTACTTGAAGATTGCCGAGGCTAACCTCGCCAACCTCGCAGTGAACACGTACATGGCGGGCGCCATGAGCGGCACCAACGCCGCGCAGAAGCGCAACCTGCTCAAGGAGTACAACGACAAGTTCACCAAGACGCTCACCGTCGAGCAGGCGCTCACGGATGCATCGTTCTTGAAGTTCGCCTCCAAGACCATCAACGATACCATCAAGCAGTTCACGTCCCCGTCTACGATTTTCAATGCCGAGGGCATCGTCCGTCAGACGACCAAGGATAAGCTGGTTGTTGAGGTCTTGTCGCAGTTCGCCACCGCGACCACGAGCTACATGGAGAGCGACACCTACCACAACGAGCTGGTGAAGTTGCCCCGATATGAGGAGGTCAACTACTGGCAGTCGTCTGGTACGGGCTTCTCGTTCGAGGATGTCTCCACCATCGACATCAAGAACGCGAAGATTAATAAGGGTGCGGAGGTCAAGAAGACGGGTATTGTGGCGTTCGTCCACGACTACGACGCCGTGGCTTCCATCATCTACCGCCGTCGCAGCAACAGCATCTACAACCCGCGTGCCGAGCGTTACAACGTAATGGAGAAGGCAGATAAGGGTTATGCGGTTGACTTGTCCGAGAACGGCGTAGTCTTCTACATGGCTGCAGAGTAAGCCTCGCGGGGAGGGCGTCAGTCCTCCCCGCTTTCTTTCTATTTAGTGAGGTGATTTATATGTTCATTGCCGACATGGCAAACCACAACCCCTCTTTCCGAAGCACGAAGCTCGCAAAGGAGAGTTACTCGTTCTCATTCGCCTATGACTTCTGGGTTGAGTCCCTGTTTGAGCGTGCTATGCGCCTGTTCGTCTGGAGCGGCACGGGAGACATCGACCCGCACGAAATCGAGAGTATCGTACTTCTCAACGGCAGCGCTGGCATCGCCAAGCACGACGGCAAGCTCGCCGCCTTCTTTGGTCAGTATGCAGGCAAGCCGACCATCTACTATGACGTCTACGAGGACTACACGGTGTACAGTCCTCTTTATTCCGCCAACCTCAAGGTTGACGACGCTGTAGCCCTGATTTGGAACAACAGCTGCCGCAACAGCATCTACCCGCTGGTTCACCGCTACGCCGTCCTTCTCGCACATCTTGAAGTAAGTCTTATCGGAACTCTTATCAACGGTCGCACGGGTGGTTCAGTCCCCGTCGCTTCTACTGATGCAGCTGTTCAGACTTTGCACAACTACCGCAACAGCCTGTGCAACGGTAAGGTGGTTCCCATTCAAGACCCTGCGTTCCTCACGGTTGACTTTAAGCAGGTTGACATGAACGGCAGCCTTGACGTCAAGGCGCTCATGGAGACCCGCACCGACCTGTTGAACTCCTTCTATAACGATATTGGCGTGAAGACCAACCACGAGAAGAAGGGTAACATGATTGAGGAGGAGGTAGCCGCCAACGATTCGATGCTGCTTCTCAACCTCAATGACATGCTCGCTGCCCGACAGAAGGGATGCGAGGCGGTAAACGCACTTTTCGGCACCAACTGGAGCGTTGACGTCGCCGAGGAGCTGAAGTATCTGAAGGAGGATGATAGCTATGAGATTCAATCTGAGGGAACTGTACAGGGCTAACGGTACCCACAAGCCGTTCTTGGGCGAACCCGCGCAGCTGGCAGCTTTGCCGTTCATGGCGGAGTATCTCGCGAACGTCGAGGGTCTCGAGCTTGCAGCGTACACGCAGATTGACCGCAACCTTGCCCGCAAGCACGGTCTCTTTGAGCCACTGTACAATGCGCCCGAAATCGGCACCGAGAATATCGACGACGTGCTGAACGAGTTCAAGCAGGACGTGTTCGCACTGCTCGTCAAGAACCGCGTAGCCTATCAGCACCTGTTCGACTTGAACGGGTTGACGTATGACCCTATCGCCAACTACGACAAGCACAGTACCGTTACGACGAAGCACGACGGCACCGAGAACACCACCGCCAACAACGGCGACCATTCCGAGACCCATAACATGGGCGCGCAGGAGTCCAGCACCAAATACGGCAAGATGGACACCAGCACCGAGTACGGCGGCGTTTCGACGCGGGACAGCATCGGTCAGGTGACCGTGACGACCGACCACAAGGTCAGCGGCTACAATGACCCTAGCATGACCGAGGCAAGCCAAGACGTGCAGGCTACCGCTGCATCCACTAACGGACATACGGAGCAGGCTCGCACCGACACGGAGAGCACCGCTGAGCATACCGATACGGTCAACAACGGCGCCCACGAGGATACTGTAACGTCTACCCAGACGAAAGACGCGACCACCAACACAAAGAGCAACTACACCGACACGGTGACCGACGAGACCAAGGGCAACATCGGCGTAACCACGACGCAGCAGATGATGGAGTCCGAGGTCAAGTTTTGGGAGTCTTACAACTTCTATGATAAGATTTTCGATGACGTCCTGAAGACGCTCTGCACCCGTTACGATGGCGGTTACGACCCTCTGGAGACGCCGCTGTTTAACGTTCTGAAGCGAGGTGAATACTGATGGCTTTTACTATTCAGCTTGGCGTATGCCGTGACCCCAAGAACAAGCTCAACAAGACGATAACGGATGTTGCCTCGTACGCATGTACCGTCAAGCGAGCGGGCGGGACTGGCGCTGTTGGCGTCGGTGGTGGCGGCATCAACGTCATGGCTCCTACGGTCGTACTGAAGGCGGGAGATGAGATTTTCAGCAAGAACTTTGCCTATATACCGAACTTCAACCGCTACTACTTCGTCAGCTCGATTGCCGTAGCTCCTAACGGCATGTACACGCTCACCCTCACTGAGGACGTCCTGATGTCATGGCGGGATGATATCAAAAACTGCGAGGTGATGCTCTCACGCAGCGCCGACTTCCGCAACTACTATCTCGTCGATGAGCGCCTGCCTGTCACGCAGCGCACCCTCGTGTGGAACAAGGTACCTGACAGCTCCCCGTTCGACGGACAAGCTCACGGCGCTATCATCACGATTCTCGGTCCGCAATAGAAAGGAGATTAACCATGATTAACTTTTACTACGACGGCGGTTATATTACCGTTTGCGGTTTTACCGACAAGTTTGCATTCGATGAAGACACCTCTGGCGGTCTTTCATCGAGCGTGCTCGATGACCTTGTGCGTGACGGCGGTTTTTTAAGTAGTCAAGGCTATCAGAACGCTGTTTTCGACAAGTCCGAGTACGCAACTTATAACGCAGGTATCTCGCAGGCAGACTATCGTATTCGATATCTCGTAACTCTTCCTGAAGACCCGCACAACCTTGCAAAGACGTTCACCGACGGCGGAGAGCGGACTGTGGAGCTGTTCACCGACCCTGAATTGAAGAACAGTCTTGGCGTTCTTATGGAATGCTACACGAATTACGGCACGTCCATCGCTTTCAAGTTTAAGGAAAACGGCGGTATCTTTGCCGCTTTTAAGGTGTTCGACGATTCGCGTTTCTTCTCCCCCTATATCGCTAAGGGGGACAGCACCATCGACGACATGCTGCGCAATATGGCTAAGTTCGAAAAAGCAGCTGTTAGACCTGACGGTCCTGGGGGTGTTGAGCGCCCCGCTCTTGCTACTATGTCTCGCTCTATTGCGGCTTCCCCGATAACCGTTAACAAGGCGACCAAGTACCATGTACAAGGCGACTCTGGCGATGCTTATTACTACACCTTCACTTCTGGTGTTCTCGACGACGTTACTAAAACGCCGTATATCGCTTATCAGTATCTGTCCTACGCCTCTGTCTACACTGCTTTCAAGGGCAAGCCGCTGTTTCAGGCTGACACGATGCGAATGCGTGACCCGAGCGGTGAGGGTGTTGTTGAGTTTCGCCCTGCAGTCGGCTACACGAGCGAGATGTACACGACTTTCGACCATCCCGTTTACGATACCAAGAAGATTAACCAGACGTTCGTGCGTAATACCCCAGGGTATAACTTTGTTAATGAGGGATATAACGAGAAGACCATCAAGGTGGTTAAAGAGTACAAGACCCTCGGCTATTCGCCTGGCAGTGTGCAGATGCCGTCTCGTCTCTTCACTCGTGAAGAAATTTTGAACATGCTGCAATACACGTCAAATCCGATTAAAACGATGTATTGGTCTGTGTTTCAGTATAAGAACAAGAACGTTTCGATTGTCGGCTATCACAACCCAGACCTGTACCACGGTTATTCTGTCATTCAGACGTACCCCGTTACCAACCTTTCCAAGCAGCTCAAAGATAACTCTGACGACTTCTCCAAGCTGAACTTTGGAGATAAGTTCACGAGGGTCATTTCGATTCTTTCCTCTTGCCTCTCGAGCTTTGGCGCTGATAATTATTCAACGTGGTTCATGCCTGCCCCTATCGTTTCGTACTACGGCGAGAATGACGGCTCGGAGATTGACAATGCGGGTCTGTTCGAATGTTTCTACAACAATCAGGTGTCCGACTGGCAGCCCGTTGACCCCGTAAAGCCCGACATCCCCAACGATGACGGAAACGGTGGTTTCAACGACCAAGACCATCTCGGCGGCAACGGCTCGTGGAACGATACGGGTATCGACGCTGGCGTTGGCGATGACCCCAACCGAGACCCTATCTACACGATGCCCGACGATATCGGTATCACAGGCAACTATGCCATCGTCAAGCTCAATAACGCTGGCATGCGGTCTCTCGCAGAGCAGACGTGGACGACTGACGGCTGGCTGAAGCATATGTTGTCTTTCGGCGGTATCTCGCGCGCTGGTGACGGCGTGGTAAACGTTAAGACGTGCTTCGCCAACATCCCCGAACTGAGCGATGCTCAAGTGTCTTCCATCGCGGGATACGCGCTTAAGACCCCGATTCCATGTAAGCAGATTCAGCAATACACGCAGTGGAAATTCAGCCCGATTCCTATCCCTGTGTATTTCGGCAGCTTCCTTGACTTCTCCCCGTTTACGGAGATTTGCGTCGAGCTTCCGTTCGCTCAGACGGTTTCCATTCCGCCCGAGCTTGTCGTCGGAAAGTCTATCGAAATCGCCCTGCGCTGCGACGTTATGAGCGATTCCGCCTTCTACATCATCACGAACGGCGACCGCCTTATCGCTGAAGTACCCGCGAACATCTTCGTGCAGATTCCATTCTCGAGCAGTGAGTACACTAAGAGCGGTGTCGAGGGCGTCACAGACGCCATTCTGGGCGTCGGAAATGCCGTTACAGGTGCCGTTGGAGCTGCTTCGGGTGTTACCTCTAGGGGCTTCAATTGGATTAATCCTGAGCGCGGTGAGTTCGAACAGACTTATACCAGAGAAAACGGAGACATGAGCGGCGCTCCCGGTCTTGTTAATTCCATCGCCGGCGTTGGCAGTAACATCACCTCGATGCAGACGAACCGCAACATCACGCAGATTACCCGTGGTGGTGGACCGGGTGCTATCGGCGCTATGGGTACTAAGACGCCTATTGTTAAGATTTCGCGCCCTTACGTCACCATTCCATCCCGTTACTACGAACTCAACGGATGCCCTAGTGGCTTCGTTAAGAAGGTCGGAGAGTGCAGCGGATATCTCGAGGTTGGGCAGATTTACGGTTCTATTCCATGCAGCACGGAGGAATACAACCTCATCGTCAATCAGCTCAAGGGAGGCATCTTCCCCTGATAAGAGGCGCTAACGCGCCCGAGTGCAAAAGCGAGTAACCACACTCCTTTTCCGTGCTTTGGTCACCTGCTGTTGAATAAACGGCGGGGGACCTTTTTTTTTCGCCCCGCGCATCGTCACGATATCGTCACGACGTCTTCACAATAATTTCACGAAATCTCTATATGGGTTTTGTGTGTATTCGGTGTGTAGGGGTTGACTTTGGTGAAGGGTGCGGGTCGGGTGGCAAAAATATTTGACTGGTTGCGTCGCGAGAGGGTGTACATT
>OIXA01004489.1_pt1 | contig 13343 bp, 12 predicted proteins | sample 1587721 | NCBI WGS metagenome assembly OIXA01 (sample SAMEA3888900, study PRJEB22519) | human gut metagenome | biome: human gut; feature: human-associated habitat; material: faeces | place: Denmark | collected 2013 | reverse complement strand
TTTTTTCGTACACAAAAATACAGAACAGGAGGCGAAAACAAATGCTAAATTTATTTAGAAAGGACACACTTACACCGCAGACGGAACGCATTTACAAGGTTCCGCTGTGCATTCAGGATACCATTCCCATCTACCGGATTGCCGAAAATGGAATCTTTGAGCTGGAGAGTCCGACTAACAAAGACGGCGGGAAAAAGAAGCTGCATCAGTTTGACAGGATGTATCTGTTTGAGGATATCAACTTTTCCACGCAGGATGAAGAAGAAAAGGAAGAAACCGGGAAACGGTTTGAAACACTGCTTCGTTCCATGAATGTCAGTTACAAGATCATCGTATCCAATCATTATGCCGATAACGGAACGCTGCGGGAGGAGATCCTGCAGAAGGCAGTGAGCAAAGAACGGGAGCCTTTGGCAAGGGAATACCACCAAATGATCGAAGAACGGCTGCAGGAAGGACGGGGAGGACTTTTGCAATCCAAGTATTTCATAGTCACATGCAGAAAGCCGGATTATGAGAGTGCAAAGAATTATTTCAATACCATAGAGTTTTCCATTCAGCAGTTATTTCACCGGCTGGGAAGCTGCCTGATCCCACTCGATGCCACGGAACGCTTGCGGGCACTGCACAGTTATTACCGCATGGGTGACGAGGCAGCTTTTTCTTTTGACTGGAATGAATATCTGCATCTGAAGCGTGACTGGAGAAATGACATTATCAATACTTCTCTGCGGGAGTATCCGGAGCATCTGGAGATGGAGGGTGAAAACTGTGCTTGTGTGATGTTTATCCGAAAATATCCGAACGGACTTACCGACCAGTTTTTAAATGAGCTTACCAACATGAACTTTCCTCTTATCTATACAATGGATGTGGAGCCGCTTGACAATGATGTGGCTTATCAGATGGTGATGAAGAAATATATGTCAAATGAGCGGAGCATTAACTGGGAACAGGAGCTGAAAAACGAAAACGGTGATTATTCCACCAACATCAACTATGAGAGAAGAAAGCAGCAAAGAGATACGGAGGAGATGTTAGACCGCATTTCTTCTTTTGATGAACGGCTTCTTTATGTGGGGATCACGATCGTTATCAAAGCATCGTCCAGAGAAGAACTGGAGGAGTGGACGGAAAAAGTCCGCATCATAGGAAAAACACATAACATGGATATCGTTCCCCATTCACACAGGCAGCTAGACGCACTGAATACTTCTCTGCCGACGGGGGCAAGATTTGTGAATACGATGCGGACCATTACATCGGAGGAACTTTCGATCTTTATTCCGTTCAATGTGCAGGAGATCCATGATGATCTGGGATACTGCTATGGATTTAACAAGGTATCGAAAAATCTGATCATTGGAAATCGAAAACTGTTAAAGAATGGAAACGGGATGGTATTTGGAGTACCCGGTTCCGGAAAATCTTATAATGAGAAATCGGAAATGGGACAGGTGCTGTGCTTCTCAAAGGATGACATTATCGTGGTAGATCCAATGGGTGAGTACAAAGGCATTGCTGCAGCATGGGGTGGTCAGTATATCAATCTGACACAGTCAGCGGAAAATGTTTTTTATGTCAATCCATTTCATGTACCGGACGAGGTACCGGATATTGACCGCTTTGTGGCAGAAAAAGCAGAGTTTGCATATGCCATCTGTGAGCAGGCGCTGAAACCGGCACCGCTTACCAGCCGCCATATCGCTGTGATCGATAAGGCAGTCAGCAGTATGTATGAGGAATATTTTAGGAAAAGAAAGGATAAACGAAGAAGAAAGAACCGATCGGAATCGCCAACCATTCCTGTGATGCGAAACAGGATCATGGAATTATATGATGACAACGAAGCAGCAAAGGAAATCGTGGAGCAGCTGGAGGGATTTGCAGATGGTACGCTGGATATTTTCGCAAGAGAGCAGTCCATATCCGATGAGAACCGCTTTACCGTATATGGGTTTTCGGAGCTTGGAAAACGGATGCGTGCGATGGCAATGCTTGTGATGATCGAAAGTATCACAGCGAAGATCAAATACAATCAGTCTGACGGAGTTGCCACTTGGGTTTATGTGGATGAAATGCATGAACTCTGGGGAGAGGAATACAGCTTACATGCATTGGGAAAGATGTGGCGTGAGGTTCGCAAGCGGGGCGGCATCTGCACCGGCATGAGCCAGAATCTCATAGATGCAAAACGGAACCGTTCCACGAAAACAATGGTATCCAATTCGGAGTTTATGCTTTTGCTTGATCAGGGCACAATGGATAAAGAAGCGGTGGAAGATCTGTTTGATATTTCATCGGAGCCGCTTGCCAGTGTCAATGGAGCAGAGCCGGGAACAGGGCTTATCCGGTTTGGAGATAAGATCGTGCCTTTTGACAATACAATGGAAAAGGACAGCAGTCTGTACCAGTTATTTAATACGAATTTTCATGAGATGGTAAAAGACAAAAATGCATAGCAGACAGTGAGAAAGTAAGAAAAAATAAGGACAAATGAATTGACGAAAATCGTTGAATTGTGACAGGAAAAATGATATATTAGTAGCATGGCGAAAGCCATAGGAAAGTACCCATGACAGGGTGGTAGCCTCCCAACACCAATGACCGGCTTGCCGGAATACATAGGAAGGGAGGTGGCGCCAATGACAGCTTTTGAAATTCTTTCGATTTTCCTGGGCATACTGACATTGTTATGTGCCTTTGGTAGTCTTGTTATAGCGTTGCTTGCCTTTCTCGACAAGAGAAACAAGCGAAAATAAAAATGCCTATCCTGTCTGCAAACAGGATAGGCGGTGTCCGTAAGGACATTTAGCACTATGCGGGAGCATCCACTTTGGAGTGGGTGCTTTCCTTTTCTAATATCAATATATCACATTTCCCCAGACTATTCAACAGAAAATTGAAAATCTCACGAAGTCCTATGATGAAAAATCGGAGGTGGTGATCAATGGATCAGCTCGACAGAGAGGTCATTGAATCCTTGAGTGAGTCGGCAAAGAGAGTATTTGGGAGTCTGGATTACCGTTCCAGACAGCGAATGTTAAAGAAAGCCGGAGCAATGGCGAAAGAAGAAAAAACAAGAAATCAAAAGAAAAGCCGGGTAAAGAAAAAGGGGATTGAAAAACAGAATAAAGCCAAAAGAAAGAAAAAGGGCAGTTCATCCAAAAGTGAACGAGTCCTTTTTTCTGTTTATGAAACAAAGGATCTTATGGTGCAATCCATGCGTCTGATGCTGCTTTATCCAGAGAGACGGTTCAAAGGAGCAGTCGGGTGGCAATGGGAGGTATGCGGACTTTAGTACAACGAAATCGGCACAAAAAAGCACAGAGAAGGGCTGCAGGAAAATCGGCACAGAAATCTGCACAGGCGGTTCAGACAGGTGCAAAAGCGGGAACGCAGGCTGCAAAAACACTTGCTAAGACAATGCAGAGCATCGTGAGGTCAGTGGTAGCGAATCCGGTCGTGTGGATCGTGCTGCTTGTCATTATTCTGCTTGCTGTGATTGTCGGGGCAATCGGTACTGTTGTTGGTTCCGGTGGAGCTGCTAATGGATCACAGGATGGAACCTATCAGGCACAGGTATCGGAAAAGACAGAAAGTTACCGGGAAATGGTTTCAGAGTATTGTGAAAAATATGGTATTGATGATTATGTGGATCTGTGTCTTGCCATGATCGAGCAGGAGAGTGGAGGAAATCCGCCGGATGTGATGCAGACAGCGCAGTCATATTACAATGTAAATCCGCCTATTGACAGTGCAGAGGAAAGCATAGACTGTGGGACGCATGAACTGTCAGACTGTTTGACAAAGGCGAAGAGCAAAGATCCCAATGACATCAACGGAATTTCCCTTGCCCTGCAGGGATATAACTTCGGCAATGGCTATATTGACTGGGCACTCAAAAACTATGGCTGTTATACCAAAGAAAATGCACAGATATTTTCAGTAAAGATGTGTGCCGAGCTTGGTTATGTTTCTTACGGGGATGTGGAGTATGTGCCTCATGTCCTGCGGTACTATGTGATGAATGAAGAAACGAGCGTATCCAATGAATCTGCCAAAACAATTTTAGAAGAGTTAAAGAAAAACAATACGGCACCGGCAGAGGCATGGGATGTGATCGAGAAAGGTGCCTCCCTGATCGGAAGTGTAAAATACAGCATGGAAAAACGGCAGGCAGACGGAAGAGACAAGCCAGAGTTTTTGGACTGCTCTTCTTTTTCGGCATGGGCATTTCATAAGGCAGGAGTGACCAGTGTGCCATATGGCTCCACGACGGCAACCTTTATCGGTTCCAAAAAGTTTCACGATATTTCTGCTGATCAGTTGCAGCCGGGTGATATCGGACCAGTGTGATGTTTGGGGTATATACGAATTTTACATATTTCAGGAGACTAAAAAAGTGGGACAAGAAGTAGCGTTTGGACAAATTGTCCAGACACAGAGGCAGAGGAAAGAAAGCAAGCGTTTAATTGTCCAGACGCAGAAAGAGAGGAAACTATGCTTAGAAAAATATGGCGATTTTATTGGAAACAACGAGATAGAGGACTTGGCAGGCAGACCGTTATGGCGGCGGTGGGCGCAGCTTTATTTCTGATGATCATTTTGGGAGCAGTGACAAAAAGCGTGATCATGCCAAAGAATGAGAGTCGGAAAAATGCTGCGAGAACCGAGACTGCCAGTGGAACTGCTATCGGAGCTGAGGCAGCATCCGGAGGAGGTGTTGCGATAGAGGGGGTAGAAGCAGAGGGAAAGAGAGGCAGTCGGTGTCGGAAGAGATATTGCGGCACAAACCGGATGTAAACCTTAAGAAACGATAGGAAAGTTGTGTGAAATAAATGATCAGCGTTTTTACACGGCGAATTTATAGTTTTGGCTCAAACTTTGTGGGCTGAGAAAGGAATATAGGATCCATATGAAACGAAAGAAAGAACACTCCCGTGCAACGCATGTTGCCGGTGACAGCAGAAAAAGAAGATTACACCAATTATTCAAAGTGTGTGCGGTTTTGTTACTGCCCACGCTTTATTTATTTTACAGTCTGAGCGGCTTGTATCTTATGGATGTGGAAATATCAAAATTGAAAGAACAGATCGTCTGGTGTCTGTTGCATCCGCTGAAAGTTTATAATGACAAAAGCCTCAGTATGGTTCTGGTGGGAGCTTTGCTGTGGATGATCTGCAGTTTTCAGGTGTACAGTAAAAGTGATCATAACCGGATGCCCGGCAATGAGTTTGGCTCTGCAAAATGGGGCGAAGTGCGGGCATTCAATGAAAAGTATGCCGCAAGGACAGAAGAAACAAAGTCCGGTTTGTCTCCGGAAAACAAAGTGTTATCGCAAAATGTTCGTTTCCGCTATGACTCGGATCCCCTTCGCAATAACAACATCGTGGTTGTCGGCGGCAGTGGTGCCGGTAAGACAGCGTTCTTCCTGACACCGAATCTAATGTCGTTACACGACTGCAACATCTATACGGATCCGAAGGGAAGCCTTGCGGAGGAGCTGGGAGCATGGCTGGCGAAACAGAAGGATACCAGAGTATATACGCTGAACTTGTGTGAAATGGAGAAAAGCATGCATTTCAATCCGTTTCCGTATATCCGCAGTAAGAGCGATATCACGAAGCTGGTGACGAATCTGATCCAGAATACCAACGCACCCAACATTAAAAATTCGAGTGCAGATCCTTTCTGGAAACGTGCCGAACAAATGTTCTTAGAAAGCCTTTTTCTCTATGTATGGATGGAGTGTCCGAAAGGGGTATATAACCCGAAAAGAGGGAAGGCAGAGCTTCTGCAGAGAAACTGGAAATCCATTCTTTATCTGTTAGATGAGGCACAGTTCGTGGATGAAGATACGCCGCCAAAGTTAGATGAACGCATGAAAGAACTGGCGAAGAAAAAGCCGGATCATCCGGCCGTAAAAGCATACCAGCGTTATAGAGGCGGTCCGGATGAAACGATCCGTTCCGTCATTATGACAGTCAATGCCCGGATGCAGCCTTTTGATAATGAGGAACTTTTGGAGATCTTTTCATCCAATGACATCCCGCTGGACGAGTTTGGAACGGGAATGGATGGAGACGGGAAAACAAAGAGCAACCTTTTTATCATCATTCCGGATGATGACGATACCTTTAACTTCGTACCGGGGATGGTGTACACGCTGCTTTTTCAGGAACTGTACCGGCAGGCGAGATTCTTTGGTGGAAAACTGCCGATGGATGTGGGATTCTGGCTGGATGAAATGGCGAACATCAAGATGCCGAATAACTTTGATAAGCTCCTTGCCACCTGTAGAAGCCGTGGTGTGTACTGTGTGCCAATCTTACAGTCCCTGGCACAGCTAAAAACGCTTTTTGCGGACGGAGCATGGGAAGGCATTGTCGGAAACTGCGACACTTTTATCTATCTGGGCGGTAACGAAGCAAGCACCTATGAATATGTCTCAAAGCTGCTTGGAAAATGGACGATCGACAAACGAACCAGTGGAGAAAGCAAAGGAACCAGCGGTTCTTACAGTGAGAATTACGATGTGCTTGGCAGGGAGCTGATGTTAGAGTATGAGCTTCGCCTGTTGCCGGATGATGAATGTATTATTTTTATGCGTGGGGAAAATCCGATTCGGGATAAGAAATGGTTCCCGTGGGAACACGAAGCATATCTGGAAGCAAGAAAATGTGGTGCTTTTGTCCCGGCGGTGCAGAAAGAAAAACAGAAACAGCAGATGGAAGAATGTGACTTTATCGGGGAAGAGTCATTGGAATATCTCAAAAAGCAGCAATCGAAAAATGAAAACATCCGGCTGTATGAACTGGATGCCTTTTCTTTTATGATGATGGATCTGGATGCGATGGAGAAGAAGATTCATTCCACGCCAAAAGATGTCAAAGGAGCAGAAGTGGAAAAGACGATCACTGCCGGCATGATCCAGTCTGAGGTAAATCATGAAATGAAACGGGAAGCGGAAGAACGAAAAGCATGGTTTATCGAAAACTTTGATAAACTCACACTGCTTGATATCTATGCTTCCGAGTGGACGAGCGAGACAAGAAGAAAAGCGATCCGCGAACTGCTGCAGGCAGGAGCGGAGGAGGATGTAATTAAGTCTATCATCCGTCCGGAGATTGAGGAAGGACAGGTGCTGCAGAAGAAAAAGATGTGGCTGGAGATGAAGGGAAAGGGGAATTGATAGTTGAGATATTACTAGATGTTTCCTGTAATTTTAATGAATAAGATAGCTGAAACAGAGTATTAGTAGTAGAAAAAATGTGATATAATGTTCCTAAAAATAGGAGGTACGCTATGAACAGATTATTTAAATATGCAATGTTTTTCACTGCATTTATACCGCTATGGATAACAATTCTTTTCTTAGATATCATGAGTATTACGGATGAAACAAATAATTATATAGGATCTGAAGTCGTTGGTATAGGTTGTATTGCTATTGGATTATTTCTATCAGCAATAATTATTTTTTGTTCGATGAGAGGAGTACGGAGTCAAAATTATACAAAATATAAGATATTGTCTGCAGAACAGGAAAAAGGGATAACATCAGAGTTTTTGTTATCCTACATTCTTCCGTTATTTGCATTTGATTTTACAAGATGGGTTAGTGTGTTTGAATTTTTAATTTATTTTGTGATTTTGGCATTCCTATGTGTTCGGAATAATAATGTTTATGCTAATTTATTGTTTGAGATAAAAAGATATAAATTTTATACTTGTGAAATGCAATGGGTGGCAGAGCCAGATACAACTCCGATTTCAATGATGGTGATTAGTAAAAAACCATTAACTGCCCATAAAGGTAATACAATCGAAGTTGCGGCACTTAACAAACCGTTCTATTTAAGTAAATGAAATTGGGGAGGATGAGGGAACTTCACAAACGCCATTATCAAACATGTTATTTTTGGTTTTGTCACAAATTGCAAGTGTAAAGTTCCTTGCATTCTTTGAATCACTTAAATCAAATTTATCTGTAGCAGGATTAACAGGAATATGAAGGCGATTCTTTAAGATGTCTTTGTATTCCTGTTCCTTTAGCTTTTCTACTATTTCGGGATTGTATGTTATAAATTTTTTTGGATTCTGACCAGAAGAAGCAAATAGCTTATATGAAGAAATATCATCAACAATATCGGCTGCTTCAAGATCCTGAAGGCGTTCTTGACATACAATCTTATGAGAATATTCAATGTTAAAAATGCTTTCAAAATTGTTGTTTATCGAATAGAGCGTATTATCTACAATTAGTATGCTAAAAGATTTTCCAAATTGAACCAGAGGTTCTGTTGTTTCTGTAATCGTATTATTTCTAGCTGATAAAATTGGAACCCTCTTTTTGAATGTTAGAACTGGATTTTTACGAGACAATAAGTAAAGATTTTTATTATTGCCGTCAGTATCTTCATAATTTCCAACAAAAGCAAAGGCATTCGCTGAAATGTCTTTTAAATCAACACTGTCATCACTATTGTTAATATGTTCAATTAATGATGGCCAGCTTAATTGCATAAGCTCGCTAGTGATATCAAGTTTTTCGGTTGTGTTTTTAGGATTTTGGGCAGTGTAGTTTAAAATGTTATTTTGTTTTTTTACAATAGTTAAGAATGTATCACACATTGAGCTAACGATGTCGTTTAGTAATTGAGCGGATGCAAAAGGAATGTTGTAACATACATATTCATTAGGATTTTTTGTGTGATTGTATTCTATTAGATGAAAATCCCAATGAGTTATCTGTTTTGCAGTTATAATTGCAGATTCGATTTTGTTAAACGACATATGCTACCTCCTGTATATTGTATATCTTTGAATTTATTATACCATATATAGAATAATTGTAAATGCTTTTTATAGGAAGATAGCATAAATTTATCGTTTAAAAAATGAAAAAAACATCCGGCTGTATGAACTGGACGCCTTTTCCTTTATGATGATTGATCTGGATGCGATGGAGAAGAAGATTCATTCCACGCCAAAAGATGTCAAAGGGGCAGAAGTGGAAAAGACAATCACTGCCGGCATGATCCAGTCTGCGGTAAATCATGAAATGAAACGGGAAGCGGAAGAACGAAAAGTATGGTTTGTCGAAAACTTTGATAAGCTCACACTTCTTGATATCTATGCTTCCGAGTGGATGAGCGAGACGAGAAGAAAAGTAATCCGCGAACTGCTGCAGGCAGGAGCGGAGGAGGATGTAATTAAGTCTATCATCCGTCCGGAGATTGAGGAAGGACAGGTGCTGCAGAAGAAAAAGATGTGGCTGGAGATGCAGCAATGTAGTTGGCCTTAAAGGAGTCGAAATTGCAGAAAATATGTGTGAGTGGTATTCTTGTTTGAAAAAGGAGAATATCATGAAGAATCAACAGGAACTAATAGATGAATATTTGTATTATTGTTTAAAACAAAGAAAGTTGGACGAGAAAACAGTTCGTGCATATCGAATTGATTTAAGACAATTTTCTGAATTTTGTGTTCAAAAGAAATTGGTAACTGAAAAAGCAGTAATTCGTCAATACATTTTGCATCTACACGAATCATACAAACAAAAGACAGTGAAACGTAAGGTTGCTAGTATAAAAGCATTTTATTCTTATTTAGAGGATGAAGAAATCATAGATGATAGCCCTTTGAGAAAGATTCGGACAGAATTTCGGGAAGAAAAAATTTTACCACGCTCGATTCCGTATTCTGTCTTGCAGTCATTATTAAGTAGTATGTACTCAAAAAAAAGCATAGAGAGTACTATATATGAAAGAAAATTGCTAAATCGTGACATAGCGGTGGTTGAAACGCTATTTTCTACAGGAATAAGAATATCGGAATTGTGTAATTTGTTGCAAAAAAATATTGACATTGAACAGGGGATATTTTGCATAAAAGGAAAAGGTGGGAAGGAACGCTATCTGCAGATAGGAACGGAAGAAGTGTTAGTGCAGTTGAAAGAATACAAGAGGCATTGGGAAAAGGAATTGGATGCGAGCGAATTTTTCTTTCTTAATCGCTATGGGAAACGATATTCTGAGCAGTCAGCACGCCGAATGATCCAGCGCTACACTCAAGAAGCAATGATTGAAATACATATTACACCGCATATGTTCCGCCATGCATTTGCTACATTACTCTTGGAGGAAGAAGTTGACATACGTTTTATTCAGAAAATGTTGGGGCATGCGTCAATCATGACAACGCAGATTTATGCTGAGGTTGCATTAAAAAAGCAGATGGAGATTTTGAAAATGAAACATCCTAGAAATCGAATGGAAATTTTAGAGAAACATATTGAAACAGAAGGTAAGGGGGTGGTATAATGGAATGGTACTGATAATTGAATATTATCGGACGAAGAGATTTGTCGTGACGGATGATTTTTAGTTATCCGTCAGATATTGTGTTGATAAGCAGGGGAGGGCTAGATATGTCTGCTATTATTATTTCATGTTTTCCCGGATGTGGGAAAACCTACTTATGCAAAAACACTTCGTATGCTTCAAAAATTATAGATTTGGACGTTGCTGATTATACCATTCAAAAGGAATGGCCACAAAATTATTTTAATGCAATTATATCACGTTTAGAAACATATAAAATGATACTCATATCACAGCATGAAGAGATTCTTGAGTTGTTAAATATAAATCATGTTCCTTTTTATATTGTAGCACCTAATAATTCAGATATGATTTCTAATAAAAAGAGAAATATAATAAAGCAACAGTGGTTTGGGCGTTTTTTTCTCCGAGACAATTCACATATAAAAAGTAGTACTGGTATTGAAGAATGGTTCGACCTACTTCTATCAAATTATAATAAATGGACATCAATTGAACATTTACAAAAACATCAACCATCCAAAATTTTTTTATTGGACGAAACTGAGTATTTGGCTGATATTATTGTAACAATTAACAAGCAACATATAGGAGAATAGATAATATGAAAGTTTTTTTATGTTTTTCAAGTGCAGATAGGTACACAATTGTCGATTCTGTATTATATCATTTAAAAAGATTCCATATTCCGGTCTGGTATGACTATCATGAGCTGACTTTGGGAGATAATCGTATAGTGGGAAATTTTAAAAATGGACTAGATTTATGTGATTATGCCGTTGTAATTATTTCTCCGTCTATGTTTGAATGTAAATGTGGAAATGATGAATTGAATGAAATAAAAAGACGATATCAAAACCATACTATACATATATTTCCATTATTTTACGAAATAAACGCTTCAGATTTGCCCTATCAATACAAATGGTTAACTGATTTAATTTACAATGAGTTGAGTCTGTCTACAGGTTCATTGGCTACTTGTAAACAGATTGTTTATCAAATTGTAAAAGACAAACTTAACACTTGCAAAATCAAACTGATACAGGAATTTAAAAACTCAACAGATTATTATATTTACCATGCATTAAATACATATTCTAAAACAGATGAAGATAATTTTAATGCACGATTTACAATTTTATATATGCTATATGTTTATCTTACCGCACAAAATATTAATATATCAGATATGTATAATGGTATCATGGAACGTTTATGTCAGATAAGCCAACTGAATATTGCATTTCCACATAAAGAAATATTAATTGCTGAAAATATATTAATAATTCTTTTAAACGAATACACTCCTTAATCCTCAATACAATCTTGTAAAATATTAACAATAATATGACTTATTTTTTCAGGATTATATTCATGTTCTAATTGATCAATATATTCTTCCAGATACGGATATTTCACAAGGTTGCTTTTTTGCTCATTAAAAATTTGTTTAGCCGTATATCCAGTAGTTGGAATAGAAATTATATTTTTTTTCAGTTGCTTTGCTATCTTATATTCTTCCATTACTCCTTGTGAGTTAATAACCGTTTCTGGATCAGAAGGACTTTTTCCAAACAAGAAAATAGCATGCTGGCAATCTTCAATCATTTTATTCCTATGACGTGTTTTATCGTTAAAGTTCATCTTTTCAAAAAACGGACGCATAATCAGTTTCTTTTCTATAGAAAAAAAATGTTTTTGGGCCAAATACTCAAATGCATGACCGGCTAAATAATTACCAATTTTTCTACCCATCCCTGTTAATATAATATAATCGTTGTTATAAAGATTCTGTACAAGTGCATTGCAAAGAGCATCTGCAAATTCGTCCTGCTCATATGGAAGTGCATCAAAAGAACCAGAAACAAAAATCTTACGCGCCTTTACCTTTTTGTTAATTAATTCTATTATTTCTGGAATTTCATCATATTTTTCAACGATTAATGCTTTTATATTGTATCTTTTCCATAAATCTTGAACAAAATAATCAAAATATTTGGAATGCTCATTCTTTAAAATAGTATAATGTGTATTGCATGCATTTTGTAGACAGTTTTTAATCATTGAAAGCGAATTCAATACCAATGAATCCGTAAAACTATATCCTAAAAAAAGAAAAGATTTTGATACTAATTCTCGTTTAAAAAAGGTTAACATTAATTGGTGCGAAACAGAATATTCTTCCAAATCTGATTTGCTCACAACCATATTATGAGGGTTAGTTATATCTCCGTTCATTTTAAAAATATGGACTCCACCTTCCGTAAAATTATTTAAGTCCATATCATTATGTATTACCTTAGATATAATCTCTCTTTTTTTTAAATTATCCTCAATTACTGTATCGTAATTGGTTGTCCAAATTTCTCTAAATCCAAGATCTAAAACCGAATTCAAATAAGAACTATTATTATTAATCTTATTTATACTTTTTTCAAACATATGTATTAAATCTGTTTTTCCATATTCATTTTCATAATACTGTGCAATCATATACAAATCACTATTTTCGTTGATTTCTAACTCTAAAGCATTAGCACATGGAGTAAGCATCTGTGCCCAATTTTTTTGACCTGTACTAGCAGATAATCCTGCAGCAACAAAAAGAGCAATCTCATTATTGTTAATCGCATTTGCAACTTTTTCAACAAAAGTTTTTTTACCAATCATCAACCCTTCCTCCCCTGTTTATCAACACAATATCTGACAGATAACTAAAAATTATCCGCCACAGCACATCTCTCCGTCCGATAATATTCAATTATCAGTACCATTTTTAAACAATGTTTCATTATGCTGTACTGAGCAGTATGTGTATTGCGATTCTTTTTATGTTTGTAGGAAAATGAATAATCTGTATAATGACCTCATAAATTAAGACACTGAAAGCGACATTTCTTAATGAATCTGATATACTATAATCACCAAAAGAAAGAAGGTACTTATTATGTCCAGATCAAGAAGAAATTTCAGTGCTGAATTTAAAACCAA
>OIXA01004488.1_pt1 | contig 13345 bp, 8 predicted proteins | sample 1587721 | NCBI WGS metagenome assembly OIXA01 (sample SAMEA3888900, study PRJEB22519) | human gut metagenome | biome: human gut; feature: human-associated habitat; material: faeces | place: Denmark | collected 2013 | reverse complement strand
GATACGAGATACAGTACGCTACCAACTCAAAGTTCACAAGTGCAAAGAAAGTTACAATAACAAACAACAAGACCGACAAGACCACTATTTCAAAGCTTTCAGGCAAAAAGAAATACTACGTTCGTGTTCGTTCTTACACAACTGTAAAGGGTACTAAGTATTACGGCGCTTGGTCGAGTGTGAAAAATGTGACCACTAAGAAATAATTGGATTTTAAAAAGCGTATCGCTGGGTTGCGGTACGCTTTTTTATCAGGATATATTTACTTTTTCTTTTTGGTAGCAACTACCGCCGCCATACCAAGCAAAGCTGTGCCTGCAAAGGCTGCGGCTGCTGCACCTGTGTGTGGGTTAGTTGTGCTTGAAGAAGATACCTTGTCTGAAGCTGATGAAGACTTGCTGTTTGAAGCAACAGAGTTTGCGCCTGATGATGAATCAGATGAAGCTGTTGATGAATTATCCGAATTGCTTGTTGTATCGGAGGAAACATCAGAGGAACTGTCATTGGAAATATCAGATGAGTTGTCAGAAGATGAGTCTGGGTCAGTATCACTTGAACTGTCAGGCAGACTTGATGAATCATCACTTTCAGGCTTTTTATAAGTAAAGCCGTTTTCGATAGCATAACGTTCTCCGTCCGTGCCCTCATTGCAGTAAATGATGAAGTCACTCATCTTTACATATTTCATTGTATTATAGTCAATATTGTAGCCTATTGCTAATGCACCTATATTTCCTAAATAATTATCTTTATCGCTTACTGGGATATCTGGCAGAGTTATTGATTTTAAATTTGGGCAGCCAGCGAAAGCACATTGGTCAATTTCTTCTAGTGTACTTGGCAAAATCACTTGCATAAGGCTGTTGTTTTCCTCAAATGAACTATAACCAATTCTTTTTACGCCCTCTGGGATAGTAATTCTAGAAAATTTCAACAGTGCGCCACCGCCACATAAATCTATTGTTACAGTATTATCTGCAATATCAAAGTCGTCTGCGTCACTATAATAACAAACGAGCGATAAACCGTTGTCAGTTTTTTCATATAAGCCGTTTCCTATTATGGTGAATTTCGTATTATTTTCATCAACTGTTATATTGGGGAACACCTTGCTCATGCTTTGTCTTAATGTTACATCGTAATCTAAACTTGTCACTTCCGCAGGAATATTGATATTCTTTGCTTTTGGCGGAACGTATAACAGTTTAGTTTTATCTTTATTAAATACTGCGCCTGAATCAACAACAAAACCACATTTATCATTGCCACTGTCAACTGTTATACTCTCAAGGCTATCGCATAAATAAAAAGCACCTGATACACCCAGGTGACCCCCATTACAAAATTCTGCATTAACAGGTATATGTACTTCTTTCAAACTCTTGCAGGCTCTGAATGTACGGTCGTTAATATATTCTACGCTGTCAGGGATCTCGATATCGGTTATATTATTGCAGTCCTCAAAAGGTCCAAGATTATTGTAACCTTCAATCCCCTTTAATGACTTAACTCCGCTTGGGATAACGACCTTTCCGCTTTTTCCCTCAGGGCAGTCAAGAAGTTCCGTCATGTCCTTAGAAAACAACATTCCGTCATATGAAGAATAGTTCGGGTTTCCCTCCTCAACAATTATCTCTGTTATGGTCTTGGCAGCCCAGAAAGTTTTTTCGTTAATTTTGCCTTCAAAATCTGCCGGAATAATGACCCTTTTTACATCAGTGCCTCGAAAAATACTGCCATTTCCATATGCTGTAGTAGGGTCAATACTTGTTACAGTTTTTCCGTTGATCTGCGCAGGTATAGTTACAGTTTCGGCGTTGCCGTCATATTTATAAATCTGGGTATATACAGTCCCGTCAGATGTATATGAAACATAACTCCACCCCTGATACTCACCGCTTTCTACATTATCAGCGCTTGCAGTAATAAAATTGATTGTGCCAAAATCAGCGAAGTTGTTGCTTACTGTCGCCATACCGAAAACAAGAGCTAAAGCTAATGTACTGGCTAAAATTTTTTTGATCATTTTGATTCCTCCTAAAATTTCAATTTATATACTTCTTTTTACTATAAGATAGTACACAATAACACTAATATGTGTTTTTATAAGCTTATTATAACACACGTAATGCAAAAAAGCAACACAAATTTGTGTTTTTGTAATAGAATATTTTTAATGAATTAATGGAGGACTTTTTATGCACATTTACCAAAGAATAAGAGATATGCGTGAGGACGCAGACCTTACACAAAAGCAAGTAGCAGATATCCTTTATATGCATACAACGCAATATCGCCGATATGAGTGTGGTGAAAGTGAGATCCCATTTGATATTGCGGTAAAACTTGCCGATTACTATAATGTATCTCTTGACTATATTGCAGGCAGGACGAATGACAAAATTGGTCTTACCAAGTCAAGCTTAGATGATGACGAAACTAATCTTATTAACAACTACAGAATATTGTCAGAAAAGAACAAGGGAAGGATATTGGAACGAATTTATATTTTAAATAAGTATGATAAGTAGGGAATCGAACGCACTTTACAACGAGGAATAAGCAGATTACAATACCATGATATAAAAGGCGGACGCTCCTATGAGCTGTCCGCTTTTTCTCAAAAAAAACCACCCACAGCCAAATCAGCCGTGGGTGGCAATATTATTTTAAATATACACTATCCCTTATTTGTTCAATGCTATCTTGCCCATTGCGTCTGCCTGCATGATAGCGTCATAAAGCTCGATAGGCTGTACATCGCCTGCAAGATTGTGGATAGTTTCACCCGGGATACAAGCGTTCTTTGCGATAGTTTCTACCTGCTCAGGTGTAGTTACACCGATCTCTTCAAGTGTGACAGGAAGTCCCACTTCAAGGCAGAAGTTCTGTACCTCTTCAAACTCTTCCTTTGGCGCACCCTCAAGTACAAGCTGAACCAGTGTACCAAGGGCTACACAACAGCCGTGGTCTGCGTGCTTGATTCCCAATGATGTTACGCCATTGTAGAACGAGTGTGCGGCCGCACAGTTTACGTTGTCTGCACCAACACCTGAAAGATATACGTTAGCCTCGCAGATAGCTTCAAGGGCAGGTGTAACTGCGTGTACCTTGCAAGCCTCAACTGCCTGCTTGCCGTATGTTTTCAGCGTGTCATAGCAAAGTCTTGCAAGTGCCTGTCCTGCTCTTGTTATGCCTGTGCCTTCAAGGCTTGCAGACTCTGTTCTTATGGAAGCTCTGCCCTCAAAATATGTACCAAGTGCATCGCCCATGCCTGCAATAAGGAACTTTACAGGTGCGTTTGCGATAACTGTTGTGTCTACCATTACTGCGTCTGGATTGGTAGGATAGAAAAGATATTTGTCAAAGCTGTGGTCATCATTGTATATTACTGACAGTCCTGTGCATGGCGCATCTGTTGCCGCAACTGTTGGCACGATAACAATGTGCTTGCCTGTGTAGTATGCTGTAGCTTTTGCAGTATCAACTGCGCTTCCGCCGCCAACTGCAACTACTGTGTCGATGTTGTCAGCCTTTACTATCTCTTCCATTTTGGCTATCTCGCCCTTGCTTGATATACCACCAAATACTTCATAGCGTCTGTAATCGTCAAGTTCGCCAAAGCTTTTCTCTATCTTGTCATGACAGGCTTTGTAGCCACTGTTTGAACATACAAACAGCCACCTTTTGCCCATATAGCCCATTTCTTCATGAAACTTAAGTGTAGCATCTCTGCCCTGAACATATTTGAGCGGCTCACGCATTGCTCTGAGTCTTCCCATCATAATGAATTACCTCCGATTTGTTTGATTTATTAACTTTATACGGAATTCTCTCCGTATTTTCAATTAGATTATAGCATTCTGCACAAAAGATACAAGAAACATTTTATAAATGATATGTGAATTATTTGTTGTGGCAAGTTTTGAAAAATAGTTGCTTAATATACATAAATATAGTATAATGAGTATTAAGACAGTATGCGTCATAAGGTTGTGTATTTTTCATAGGCTGTGGGGTGCGTTTTTGTGCAGATATACAAAAGTGTGATGTTATGATAACCATATCGGGATAACTGCAACTAAGTATATGAAAGGGCAAAAACGAGAGAGCATGAAACGGAGATAAAAATGAAAAATGCAAAGCTTGGAGATGTCATCGCCTTTGTCCTAAGGTCCATGAACGAGGAAACTCGTCAGACAGACGAGGAGGCAGAGGCGCAGATGAAAAGGTTGATACGCATACTTGTCTTGGAGGGATATGTGAATGAACAAGAATGAATTGAGAGCCGTTGTAGAAAAGGCTCAGAATGGCGAAAAGACAGCTTTTGAGAAGCTGTACAAAGAGTTCCACGAGAAGCTTTATTTCTTCGTGCTGAAAAACGTTGGGGATAAGCATACCGCAGAGGATATCACCGAGGACAGCTTTTTGGCTTCAATGGAGGGGATAGGGTCGCTGAAAGAGCCTGAGCATTATGAAACGTGGCTTCACTCTATCGCTTTCAACAAGTGCAGAATGTATTTCAGACAAAAGGGCAGAGAGGATAACATAAGCCTTGATGACGAAAACCTCAGCGAGGATATCCATGCTGACGATACTGTTATGCTCCCTGAGGATTATGCCGACAGCAAGGAGCTTAAACGCTGTCTGAAAAAGGTCATAGAGGGGCTGAAGCCTGAGCAGAGGTCGGCGGTGATACTTTATTATTATGACGGCATGCCGCTGAAAAAAGTGTCCGAGATTTTGGAGATAAGCGAGAATGCCGCCAAGCAGAAGCTTTTTAAGGCGAGGGCAAAGATAAAGAAAGAGATAGAGCGTATCTTGGAGGGCGGCGCATTTGCGGCTGTGCCTATGAGCGCAATGATGAGAGCGGCTCTGCCGAAAAAGTATGCAATGACAGCGGCTTCACCTGTTACAGCGTTGAAAACCTCTTCCGCTGCTATAAAGATAGTGGGAACTGCGGCGGCTGTGGTGGTGGCAGTGAGCATACCATTGGCTCTCCGTGGAGTGAACAACAACGGCTTCGGCGTTCACGATGACAGCAGTGTTTCAGACAGCTTAAATGACGATAGCCTTGACCTTTCTGACAGCAGTATGGCAGACGCTTCATCAGAGAAGATATCTGAAATCAGTTCGTCAAAAGCTGAAACAGACAGCATATCTGAGCCGTCAAGCGAGCCTGAAAAGGTAACAGACACCGCCGTGACAACTGCACCTGCACCTGTGCAAACCGATACTCCTGTTACAGATACGCAAGGCGAAAATACAAGCGCTGTCCTCCCAAGTGCAGACAACCCAGGCGAGGAGCTGTTTTCAAATACAGTGGGGGATATGCTCAAAATGGCAGACAACAACTATGAGTTTGTTTATCCAACATTCGTTCAAAACGGCTATGATTCTATGTATCAGTGCTCGGCTTTTCCGCAGTATCACTTCGGCAGGGCGGCTTTGAATACCGAAACAGGCAAGGGCTATGTTGACGAAAGCCTGCCTGTCACAAGGGTGGAGCTTTACAATGGTGCATACATCACAAAGAATATCTATGTGGGCATGACATACAACGAGCTTTGCAACGCTCTGGGTGAAAAGCCACTTATGTATCTTTCAAATACAGACAGAAACCGAATCGTATCAGCGACAATAAACGGCAGAACATGGTGGTTCGGCTTTGACCTCACTGACGAACAGCTTGATGAAACATATAAAAGAATGCAGGCTCAGACGGACAGCGAGACTTTTGAACTCAACCCATATCAATACGGCGTTGACATCTCTGACATTGACCCTGTTACAAGCGTGGCAGTGTGTGATATAAGCGACAATTAAGAACAGCAAAACGGATATACTATATATAACAGAAAAAGCGGAGGCTCTTTGCGAGCTTTCCGCCTTTTTCATATGTTCAGCATTACGGAAGCGTAAAACATTCCGTCACCGTATTCAAATTTAGCTACACCATTGTATTTGGCGGCAATGTTCTTGACAGACTCTGTGCCGATCCCTTTGCCTTTGCGTTTTGAGGAAAGGAAACCACCTTCTGGGTCGGTGAGGATAGTTCCGGTGAAGGTGTTGTCCACCGCCAGACAGAGGGAATAGCTGTCAGCCTTTGCTCTGATTATTATTTTTTTATTCTTTGCACTGTCAGACACGCAGCCGTGAATGGCGTTTTCGATAAGATTTCCGAAAAGCACAGAGAGGTCGGTTATGTCTATTTTTATATCATCTGGGATGTCAGCGCTCACCTTGTATTCAATGCCGCTGCTTTCCGCTATTTGAGCAAAATATGCAAGAAGTGCGCTTACAGATGTGTTTTTGCAGTAAATGCGTTCTGATATATCGGGCATAGAATCCCTGAAAGAATTGAGATATTCCGAAAGCTTATCGTATTCGCCCTTTTTCAGAAGCTCCTGCATAAGAGCGATATGATGTCTGACATCATGCTTATAGCGTCTTGTTTCTTTTATCTTATCCTGCAAATAGTCATATTGCAGGTTCTGCATTTCAAGCAGGTGGTTGTTTTCCTGAAGCCGCAGATTTTTCTGCTGTTCGATGACCAGCCGTGCCACGATGTAATACACCAGAAACGCCCCTGCGTTTATAAAGAACAGAGCTATGGTGTTCTTTGGCTCCAGAGCAAGCTCTAAGCTGCTTTTCGTAGAGTTGCCGTAGAGAGTATAGTACCATATTATATAGAACGTAAATGGGATAAGCCAAAGATAGCGCCACTCCAGACCTGACGGCTCTCTTTCCACCGCAGGTGTGTAGACCTTTTTCATGTAGATAAAAAGCGGTCCCCATACCACGGCTTCTGTCATAAACATACAAAGGGAAAACGACCAGCGGTATGATTCATAGGCAAGTGACGGGAACAGAATGCCCTCCAGACACTTTGAGGTAATGACGATAAAGCTTGCGTTATTTGAAAGCAGAAGCAGTGTGAAGCCTGTTTTGCCGACCTTGACCTTCACAGCGAAAAAGTAAAAAGCCGCATAGAGCAGGGTGCTGACTGCACTTAGCAGACCTGCATTTGTGCTAAAAAATGCCGCCTGCCAGCCTAAGAAGATCTGCACCAGTGAAAGAGCCACAACAAGTCCCACGGTAGCTGTTTTGGAAAAGCGAAGCCTATGCCGGAAGGGATAAAGGGCAAGCACCATAAGTGGCAGAAAATTCAGAAGGGAATATATGCCCACTTCCACAAGGCGGTATAAAGGAGGCATTACTGCTCACCGCCTTTTCGCAGATCACTGAAGCGAAACTGAGCGAAGGCGTCTAATGTTTCTCTGGATTTTCGGCGACTTATGGGAATATGTGTGCCGTCGCTCATTATGAAAAGGTCGCTTTTTTGCTGGGCTATCTCATAGAAATTCACGATGACGCCTTTGGTGGAGGTGTAAAAGTATGAATGACTGCAAAAAATGCTCTCGATCTCAGCGAAAGAATTTCTTGAAACTATGCTTTCACCGTCTGTGCAATGGATAGTCACGATATGTGACGCACAGTCTATGTAGATAACATTTCTGAGTATCACGTTCTGACCGTCGGGTAGCTTAACGGAACGCATACGATCAATTTCATCAGAACCGATCCGGTCAAGCATGGCTTTTACTTTGTCAGCCTGAAAGGGCTTGCAAAGATAGTAGCAGGCGTTGAGGTCGTAGCTTTCGCTTGCAAACTCGTTGCTTGAAGTGCCGAATGCGATATGAACGCTTTTGTCTGTTTCACGAAGCTTTTCTGCGACCTCTATCCCTGTCATTTTCTCCATGAATATATCAAGCACCACCAGATCGTAAACCCCCATCTGCCAACATGACAAAAAGCTTTCTCCGCTTGAAAACGTATCTATCTGACAGCTGTGAGCGGTCTGTTCGGAAATATATTTATGAAGAAGTGCAAGGTCGTTTTTATTATCGTCTACCAATGCCACTCTCATACTGTAAAGATCCTTTCTTATACATGGTTTCTTAATATATAATAACACACATCAAAGCAAAATTCAAGCATTATTCATTGGTTTTGTTACCACTTGTGCAGATTTTTGACCGCTTGTGCTAAATTTATTGACAAAGTGTGTAGTCTGTGTTAAAATAATCGTGATAAATTTTGTTCTGAGTAAAAAAGAAATATCAACCCAGAAAAGTATAATGGAGGAATTAGAATGAAAAAGAAAATTGTAAGCCTTTTGGTGACGGGTTGTCTTTTGTTTGTGCCGACAACGGCATTTGCAGACGACAATAAGACGGTAATAAAAACTGTTGACGACCTGTTGGCATTTTCAAAAGCGGTAAATAAGGGAGATTATGACAAGAATAAGGACGCAGTTGTTGTTCTTGAAAATGACCTTGACCTGACAGGCGTTGTATGGACGCCTATCGGAAGTGTTTTCAATGAAAAAGGCGAACTTGAACATTATTTCAGCGGCAAATTCTACGGAAACGGTCATACGATATCAAATATTGACTTCACACCTATCTATGGCAAAGACATGTTGGTTGGTTTCTTTGGTGATATTGAAGGGGCAGAGGTATCAGGTCTGACTATAGAGGGAAATCTTAATGTGATAAATGCTGATAACGACTATACTTTTTATGGCACTATTGCAGGATTTGCAGGTGATTGTACTATTTCTGATTGTGTGTCAAACGTATCGTTCAACAATAACGGCAAATATGTTTATGGCTTCATGGGCATGGTAGGTCAGGCAGACGGCACAACTTTTGAGTATTGTGAGAACACAGCGGACATAATTATTTCAGGCGACAGCAGCAGCCTTTATGTGGGCGGTATAGTTGGATATGCTCAAAATGGAACAGAAGTCCGTTATTGCTCAAATGCAGGCGATATGGTATATGCTGCCGCTAATGCTGGCGGTATCGCAGGACGTTTGATTGAAAATGCTAAGGTCGTAAACAGTTATGTAACAGGAAAACTCACGCCGGTTGGCAACGGAACCACAGATGTAGGCGGTATTGTTGGTTCAGTAGCTGGCGGTTCTGTAAGTGATTGCTATTTTGCAGGAGAAATTGACCTTTCACAGTATTCAGCCAGAAAGCCATATACACGTTTCGGCGGAATAGTGGGAAAAGATTCCTCGTCTACACCTGACTTTAAAAACAACTATTTCACAGAAACAGAAGATGTTGAAGCTTGCGGTTCAAATAAAGAAGCAGGCAAGGCTAAATCATATGACTATATGACAACAAAAGAATTTTATGACGAGCTGACAGCTGGCGGTGCGAAGTATCAGTATGTTGAGGGAAAAACGCCTGTCCTGCCAACTAAGGAATATGCAGTTGATTTTGAAGTAACACCTGCTGACCTGAAAAATGTTGTAATAAAGGTAGACGGAAAAGAGATAACAAACAATACTGCAATGCTTACAGCAGGCACTTACACAGTAGAGGTAACTGCTGACGATTGCGAGCCTCTCAGCAAGGAAATAACTATTTCAGCAGATATCGCAACACATACACAGGCTTTTGAACTTGTTTACAAGTCAGCAGACTACACAGAGCTTGACAAGGCAGAGGAAGCCGCAAGGGCTCTCAACAAGGACGATTATGAGGACTTCTCAGAAGTCGAAAAGGCTCTTGCCGCTATCGACAGAACAAAGAACATCACAGAGCAGGCTGACGTGGACGCTATGGTAAGGGCTATAAATGACGCTGTGGCAAACCTTGTAAAGAAAGCACCTGCTTCTTCACAGCCTGACAGTTCCGCTTCTGACAGCAAGTCAACTGACAGCAAGTCAGACAGCAGCTCAAAGGCAGCTTCAAACGCTTCAAACACAAACCCATCGACCGGCGTTGCAGGCGGAGCATTCGCTCTTGCACTTCTGAGCGGTGCGGCTGTGGTCATGGCTAAGAAGAAAAAGTAATATATCCATTAAATAGATATATAAAGCAATTAAGTGGGACTTTTATACATTATTTGTTTAAATGAATACCGCTTGTGCTGATTTTTGACCGTTTGTGTCAAAACAGTTGAAAAATTATTACCGCTCTGCTATCATAATTATAAGCAGGGCGGTTTTATATCGCAATGCAAATATGATATGAAGTCTTATATTTCGGGAGGATAAAATATGAAAAAGACAAGAATTTTTAGCACAATGCTCGCAACGGTCATATGTATGGCATCCTTGCCTGCAATAAATGTTTTTGCGGCAAATCAGCAGAGAACTACAACTCTTGACCTTACAGTGGCAGGATTTCAGAACGATCAGAAAAATGAAGACGAGGGCTGGAGCTGGGACGCAGCAACTTCTACTCTTACACTTGACAATGTTGATTTTTCGACGGCGAAAAAGTCTTGTGTCATTGTTGACGGAGAAAAAGTTACTAATATAGTTTTCTCAGGAGATAACAAGATGACCTCAGGCACTACAGTTATTTCGAGAAAAGGAAGCGCAAAAGATACCGGTGTAGTACTAAGTGGAAAGACTAAGGACAGTGTGCTTAATCTTGAAGAAACAGGCAACCTTCCAGTAATGGATCAGCCTAATATTACTTTTGAGTCAGGAACTGTCAACGCAAAGGGCGGTGCTGTCATAACACTTTATTCCATAAAGGTAATGGACGCAACTCTTAATATTGACACAAGTGAAGTTGCCAATGGTGGCTGGAATGACGGTTTGTATGCAAACGGCTCTGTTGAGATATACGGCGGAGATGTGAATATCAATGCAGGAAGAGCAGGAATATTAGTAGTTGGTATAGGTGCCCCTGAGCCTAAGACAGGCTTGATTATAAAGGACGGAAAGGTAGATATCAATGCCAAGCTTGCGGATATTTATCTTGGTACAGACAATATAAAGAACGGTCTTATCTCGGGAGGAGATATCACACTCGGTGGTGACATAGGAATTTTCCTTAACGATTGCGAAAAGTGCGAGATAAAGGGCGGTACATTCCATACTGATGAATGTGAAAAACCATTCGCAGTTCATAGAGACAGTTCGGCTGTATTTGAGTATGCAAAGGCAGATTATACGGAGCTTGACAAGGCAGAAGAAGCTGCAAAGGCTCTTAATAAGGACAACTATGTGGACTTTACAGCCGTAGAAAAGGCACTTGAAGCTATCGACAGAACTAAAAACCTTACACAGCAGTCAGATGTTGACAAAATGGCGAAAGATATAAACGACGCTGTTGAGGCACTTGTTTACAAGTCAGCAGACTATACAGAGCTTGACAAGGCAGAGAAAGCCGCAAAGGCTCTCAACAAGGACGATTATGAGGACTTCTCAGAAGTCGAAAAGGCTCTTGCCGCTATCGACAGAACAAAGAACATCACAGAGCAGGCTGACGTGGACGCTATGGTAAGGGCTATAAATGACGCTGTGGCAAACCTTGTAAAGAAAGCACCTGCTTCTTCACAGCCTGACAGTTCCGCTTCTGACAGCAAGTCAACTGACAGCAAGTCAGACAGCAGCTCAAAGGCAGCTTCAAACGCTTCAAACACAAACCCATCGACCGGCGTTGCAGGCGGAGCATTCGCTCTTGCACTTCTGAGCGGTGCGGCTGTGGTCATGGCTAAGAAGAAAAAGTAATATATCCATTAAATAGATATATAAAGCAATTAAGTGGGACTTTCATACATTATTTGTTTAAATGAATACCGCTTGTGCTGATTTTTGACGGCTTGTGTCAAACTTGTTGACAAGTGTGTGGGTTGTGTTAAAATAATCGTGAAAAATCTATGCTCTGAGTAAAAAAGAAATATCAACCCCGAAAAATATAATGGAGGAATTAGAATGAAAAAGAAGATTTTAAGCCTTTTGGTGACGATGGGTCTTGCGGCAAGCTTAGTGCCTGTTTCTGTTTTTGCTGACGGTACAGAGGTCTGGGACGGCTCTGTAGCGGAGTCTTTTGCAGGAGGAAAAGGCACAAAAGATGACCCTTATCAAATAGCTACTGGCTCACAGCTTGCGTATTTTGCGAAAAGAGTGAACGCAGAGGAATATGGTGAAAAATATGCAGACACATACTTTGAGCTTACAGAGGATATCGACCTCGGTGGAAAAGAGTGGACACCGATAGGCTACACAGTGGCGGATCTTATTATGGGTGGTCATGAATATTTTGTTTTCTCTGGCAACTTTGACGGAAATGGTTATACTATCAAAAATCTTACCATTGGAACAGAAACATCGCCATACAGTGGCGATGTATGCGGCTTGTTTGGTGCGACCAGCGGCACTATCGAGGATGTAGTTCTTGAAAATGTTTCTATAAACTATGTTGGCGGAAATCACAGCAGTGGATATGGCTTCCGCATGGGAGGTGCGCTTGTAGGTTATTCTATGGGCGATATAGTAAATTGTACTGTTATCGGTCTTGACATGAAAGCAGGCTCTGACGGCAGCTATGTTGCTCTTAACAGCATAGGCGGATTAGTAGGCATTCAGGACGGAGGTACAACAGTGAGCCACAGCCGTGTTTCCGGAAAGATAGAGGAATCAACAAAAAAGGGCAATGTTGGTGGCTTTGTTGGTACGCTCGCAAAAGGCTCATCTGCTAAATATTGCGGTGCAGACGTTTCTGTTGAGGTAACAGGAAACGGACGTGGCATTGCAGTAGGTGGCTTCGTTGGAATAGGTAATGGAGTGACAACTGATGAAACTTTGATAGAAAATTGCTATGCCACAGGCAATATAACAGGTGCAGAATATGCAGGCGGCTTTGTTGGAAACATCTCAGGTCTTAACATCAGCAACTGCTATGCAAAGGGCGATGTAAGCAACTGTTTTGTCGGTGCGTCATTCATGGGTACTGACGCTGCAAGCAATAACTATTATGGCACTGTAAAGAATTGCTATGCAACAGGTCTTGTATCTGATATTTCTTCTTCCGCTTATGCTTTTGCAATGCAGAGCACCATGGAGAGAAGCAAGTTTGAAAATTGTTACTATAATGCAGAAAATACAGCAGATGCTGCTGAAAGTGCTTTGCCGTACGCCATAGATGATATGAAAAAAGACGAGTTTGTTGATAAGCTTGGTGGTGAAGCCTGGACAAAGCTTGAGAACGATACTCCTGCCTGCGGTGCTGAGCCTGCTGACTACAGCAATGTTTATGAAGTGCTGGGTAATATTCCTGCCGACCTTTCTATCTACGCAGATGAAAGCGTTGCAAACTTGTACAGTGCAGTTGAGGCTTTAAGAGGGTATAGAGATCTTGCACAGCAGTCAGATGTTGACAAAATGACAAAAGACATAAACGACGCTGTTGAGGCACTTGTTTACAAGTCAGCAGACTACACAGAGCTTGACAAGGCAGAGGAAGCCGCAAGGGCTCTCAACAAGGACGATTATGAGGACTTCTCAGAAGTCGAAAAGGCTCTTGCC
>OIXA01004487.1_pt1 | contig 13346 bp, 7 predicted proteins | sample 1587721 | NCBI WGS metagenome assembly OIXA01 (sample SAMEA3888900, study PRJEB22519) | human gut metagenome | biome: human gut; feature: human-associated habitat; material: faeces | place: Denmark | collected 2013 | reverse complement strand
TGACTCTGCAGAATCTCTTCGAACTTTATATGGAAGATATGGCGGCAAGATTGAAGCCTTCCACGATTCTGACAAAGAAAAACATTTACAGGACTCACATTCTCCCATTCTTTGGCAAGAAGCCTGTAAATGAAATAAAGGCTTCAGATGTGAGGCGGTGGCAGAATCAGCTAATGAATTCGCCTAAAGAATACTCGAAAACTTATCTTAAGACAATCAATAATCAGCTTACATGTCTCATCAATTATGCTAAACGCTTTTACAACCTTAACACTAATCCATGTGGCAAGGCTGGAAGCATCGGTCAGGCAAAAGCTGATGAAATGAACTACTGGACTTATGATGAGTATATCGCATTCCGAGAATGTGTGAGGGATAAGCCACTTTCCTATCTCTGTTTTGAAGTTCTGTATTGGACAGGTATAAGAGAAGGTGAGCTGTTGGCACTGACATCTGCTGATATCGACTTTGATAACAAGCTTATTGATATCAATAAAACGTACCAGAGGCTTCAGGGCAAGGATGTCATCACAACTCCCAAAACGAGAAAGAGCAAACGAAAAGTTCCGATTCCAGACTTTCTGTGTGACGAGCTAAAGGATTTTATCTCAACCAGATATATGATTACTCCTGATGAGAGACTTTTCCCTATAACAAAATCCTATCTCTCACACGAAATGATAAGAGGCTGTAAAAACACAGGTGTGAAAAAGATACGAATCCATGACATTCGTCACTCACACGCCAGCCTGCTCATAAATCAGGGCTGTGATGCATTAATCCTCGCAGACAGACTTGGACACGAGAAAGTATCCACAACACTGAACACATACTCACATCTGTTTCCACATAAACAGCAGGAGCTTGTGAACAATCTGGAGCAAATGGCAGCTGCAGCAAATGTTACACCAACACCAGAGCCACCAGATGGAAATCCATTACTTGAAGCTGCAAATCTTCCATATGGTCCAGCACCATTAACAAAAAATAAGACATCTGCCAAAATAATACAGATGCCTCAAAGAAAGATAATTTAACACAAACCTATACTAATTTGCCACCGAAACGATGTGAAATAGAGTAGTTGCGGTTAGTAGCAAAATAGTAGCAGAGCAAAAAGAAAAGTCCGGGAACGCCCTGTTTATAAGGTTTCCCAGACTTGTGTTTACTATTCAAACTCAATCGTTCCAGGTGGCTTGCTCGTCAAATCGTAAAATACTCGATTGACCCCACGCACCTCGTTTATAATTCGGCTCATGACTGTCTGGAGCACTGCGAATGGAATCTCGGCACTCTCGGCTGTCATGAAATCTATAGTGTTTACGGCACGCAGTGCAACTGCGTAATCGTAGGTTCTCTCGTCGCCCATAACGCCGACTGAACGCATGTTAGTGAGAGCTGCGAAATACTGGTTCGGCATCCATGCCGGAGCTTCACCGTTTGCCTTCTTGTATTCGGCTACTGCCTTGTCAACCTCTTCACGATAGATGAAATCTGCATCCTGAACGATACGTACCTTGTCAGCCGTTACTTCACCGATAATTCGGATTCCAAGACCCGGACCCGGGAATGGCTGGCGGAATACGAGATTTTCAGGAATTCCAAGCTCAAGACCAGCTTTTCTTACCTCATCCTTGAAAAGGTTGCGGAGAGGTTCAATAATTTCCTTGAAATCAACGAAATCAGGAAGACCGCCTACGTTGTGGTGAGACTTGATTACGGCTGATTCGCCGCCGAGTCCGCTTTCAACAACGTCAGGGTAAATTGTGCCCTGAGCAAGGAAATCAACAGCACCGATCTTCTTTGCCTCTTCCTCAAATACACGAATAAATTCCTCACCTATAATCTTTCTCTTTGCTTCGGGTTCTGTGACTCCCGCAAGCTTTGAGTAATATCTTTCCTGAGCATTTACTCTTATAAAGTTAAGGTCAAACTGACCATTTGGACCAAATACGCCCTCAACTTCATCACCTTCGTTTTTACGCAAAAGACCGTGGTCTACGAATACACATGTAAGCTGTTTTCCAATTGCTCTTGAGAGAAGTCCTGCCGCAACAGATGAATCAACACCACCTGAAAGAGCAAGTAAAACCTTGCCGTCGCCGACTTTTTCACGGATTTCCTTAATCGTATTTTCAACAAATGCGTCCATTTTCCATGTTCCAGCACAACCGCACACTCCGCGTACAAAATTATGAAGCATCTTTGTACCTTCCTGTGTATGAAGAACTTCCGGGTGGAACTGAATTGCATAGAGATTCTTTTCCTTGCACTCAGCAGCTGCGACAGGACAGTCTGCTGTGTGGGCGATAATCTTAAATCCCGGTGCAACCTGTGAAATATAATCAAAATGACTCATCCACACGATAGTCTTTTCTGAAACATCTCCAAATAAAGCACTGCTCTTATCCACAAATGTCTCTGTCTTTCCGTACTCACGTACAGGTGCCTTTTCAACCTTTCCGCCAAGAACATGCTGCATAAGCTGTGCTCCGTAACAAAGTCCGAGTACCGGTACTCCGAGTTCAAATAATTCCTTTGTGCATGTAGGCGAACCCTCTTCATAACAACTGTTTGGACCACCTGTAAGGATAATTCCCTTAGGATTCATGGCCTTTATCTGCTCAAGAGGTGTCTTGTAAGAATAAATCTCACAATATACATTACATTCACGGACACGACGTGCAACAAGCTGGTTGTACTGTCCGCCAAAGTCTATAACAATAACCTTTTCCTGATTCATATTGTCCCTTTCATATATTGTTTTTCCTAAACCACAAAACACGTATTGCGTGTTCCGACAGTTTCACGGCAGTTGCCAAGTTACAGTGTATACACGAACTTTGCACTCCTTTAATTATTATAGTAAAGTCCGTCGGCAATGACAAGCCACTTTGTAAATAAACTTACAAAAAATCATTTAACTGCGATGTTTTTTTATAATGACGCAACTATTGATGCTGCCAAAAATACCGCACATGCCAATATAGCGATTATCTTTATGACTTTCATGCTGTTCCTGCATTTTATATTTTTTCTTAAATAAGACAATACTCCCGTAGAATAAAAAACTGCGACAATCAATGCACCCATAGCCAGTCCGAACGAAGTTCCCATAAGATAATCATAAACAGGCATGTTATTTTCCGTTCCCAGATTCAGCATCACAAAACCGACAATAATCGAACACAGCCCTACGATACTTATAATTCTGAGTCTTTTAAGTAAAATGCCCTTTTCGTTCTCCGCATAATCCGCAACAAGTTTCAATGTCTCTTTTTCTTCACTGTTCATAATCTCGCTTTTCCTTTCCCCGTCAATAATTTCCCTGATGTCAACATTGTAAAAATCCGCAAGTTCAACCAAAAGACTCAAATCGGGCATATTGCTTCCCGTTTCCCATCTCGAAACAGTCCTTGACGATACATTGAACTGTTCCGCAAGCTGTTCCTGCGTAAGGTTCTTTTCCTTTCTTAATATTTTAAGAAACGAGCCTATATTTTTTTGATTCATACTGCTGCCTCCTTTCATTGACAGGTTATATCATCTGTACCGGAATAAACACGACACAAAGCGAGAAATGCCGTATTTTCACCTATAGACACACTATGTCCTGCTTAATTTCCCTCAAGAAACTTATCAACAAACTTCCTCATTCCGGCAAACTTTTCCACAGTATCCGGTCTGTCCGACTTAAAATCCAGCATTTTATACACATAACCCTGCTCCTTTACAATTTTAAGGCTCACTGGATATACCAGTTCAAAAATAAGCGAAATGTGTCCGACAATATTATCCACAACACTTTTTTTAAGCGACCTGAGTACAGTCTGTTTTGCATAAAAACATTCAAGCACTTCATCTGTTATCACACTGTTTCGTATCTCTTCTGTCGTTGCATTATAAATTGTCTCAAGAGGCACATCTACATTAACCTTTAAAATATCGATTTTGTCTGCGTCACGAAGAATATTACAAAACATTTCTTCACGTTTGGAAAGCCCATCGGCAATCCTGAACTTATTATGCTGTCTGATAGCAAGCTCAAGCAAATCACTGCCGTTTTTCTCGACATATCCTTCGGCAAATTTATTAATTATGCGAGGAGCTTTTTTCACAACAGTAACATTGACAGGTTCACACATAGGATTTTTTATTGCATACACAGTACCCTGGGCGGAAGTCACACAAACTTTATCTTTTCTGTCAGGGTCAAAAAGAATATCCGCACCAAGCTCGGCGTGGTCAACTGACATTCCATCATTAAAAGTTCCAAAACATCTTATCTGTTCAAATCTTCCAATATCATGCAGCATGCCCAGAAGCCATGCAACGTCCTTATCTTCACCAGTAAGTCCTACAGAATCGGCAATTTTTTCACAAAGTGCAGCAACTCTGTAAGTGTGGTCAATTTTTAGTTTAATCTTTCCATCCGACGGGTCATAATAATGCACATATCCGGCAAATGCATTAAGCACAGCCTTTCTGTTAATCACAGGCTTGTTAATACTGTCAACAATATCGGCAATTTCCGTCAAATCATTGCACACGCAGTACGTCAGTTTTCTTATCTCATCATCAATCGCTATCGTGTCAGGCACATGAATAACTCTCATTCCCGCCGCATGACCTGCCTTAATTCCGTTGATACTGTCCTCTACAACAATCGCATTTTCAGGTTTTACACCTATTGCATCTGCCGCAAGCAGAAATATATCAGGTTCGGGTTTCCCATGCTCAACCTCATTGCCATACACGACCGCATCAAGATAATCCGACACACCTATATCGCGGAGTGTTTTTTCGGCACTGACACGCCTTGTTGAAGTTGCAACCGCACATTTCAACTTATTTGCTTTAATATACTCAAATATTTCTTTAACACCTTTTTTAACAGGAAGACCTTCCTTTTCCCTTATCTTGTAAATATGCTTTGTGCGAAGCATTTTTGTCTCCCAATAATCAGCTTTTCCTTCAAAATAATCATCAAATATTTTACAGTTAAGCTCATCGGGTGCTCCCTTAAAACTATCGATAAGCCACATAGGCATGTCTATGCCTTGTTTTTTTGCTGCCCACTTCCAGCCCTCATTTGACTGTCTTTCGGAATCGACCAAAACTCCGTCCATATCAAAAATAATTCCATCAACCATACTTATTTTTCTCCAAAATATTTTGTGTATATCTGTATATTTATATCTCTGCTGCCCTATATAAATCCTTCAGGTATTCAAACTGCCTGATGTCACAATCAAAATGCCGCCTACTTTTCCAGATATTTTTTTACATACTGTCCCGTGTAAGATTCTTTAACCTTGACAATCTCCTCAGGCGTGCCCTTTGCGATAACAGTACCGCCTCTCGCACCGCCTTCCGGTCCCATGTCGATAATATAATCTGCAGTCTTTATTACATCAAGATTATGCTCGATAACAACGACCGTATTGCCGCCCTCCGCGAGCTTATGAAGAATATCAACCAGTTTATGCACATCCGCAAAATGAAGTCCTGTTGTAGGCTCATCAAGAATATAAATAGTCTTTCCTGTGCTTCTCTTTGAAAGTTCTGTCGCCAGCTTTATTCTTTGTGCCTCGCCACCCGAAAGTTCAGTTGAAGGCTGTCCGAGCTTTACATAAGAAAGTCCCACATCATTGAGAGTTTCAATTTTTCTTTTAATTGACGGAACATTTTCAAAGAATTCAACTGCATCTTCAACTGTCATATCAAGCACGTCATATATGCTCTTACCTTTATACTTAACCTCAAGCGTTTCACGATTGTAACGCTTGCCGCCGCAGACTTCACAAGGCACGTACACATCAGGAAGAAAATGCATCTCAATCTTAATAATACCGTCACCCGAACATGCTTCACATCTTCCGCCCTTGACATTAAAACTAAATCTTCCTTTTTTGTATCCTCGCTCTTTTGCATCCGATGTTGCGGCAAACAAATCCCTTATCATATCAAATACGCCTGTATATGTCGCAGGATTTGACCTCGGAGTACGTCCGATTGGCGACTGGTCTATATCAATAACCTTATCAAGCTGTTCCACTCCGTCTATTCCGTCGTGTTTTCCCGGGATACATCTTGCCCTGTTAAGTTCCTTTGCAAGGTGCTTGTAAAGAATCTCATTTACAAGTGAGCTCTTTCCTGAACCTGATACACCCGTAACACATGTAAATACGCCAAGTGGAATATCAACATCAATATTTTTAAGATTATTTTCCCTTGCACCTCTCACCTTAATCCAGCCTGTCGGTTTGCGTCTTTTTGCAGGAACAGGAATCTTAATTCTTCCACTCAGATATGCTCCGGTAATTGATTCCTTACACTTCATAATCTGTTCGGCAGTTCCCGTTGCAACAACCTGTCCACCATTCCTGCCGGCACCGGGACCGATATCCACAATATAGTCTGCAGCATACATAGTATCCTCATCATGTTCAACAACGATGACCGAATTGCCTAAGTCTCTTAAATGTTCAAGCGTCTTTAAAAGCTTGTCATTATCTCTCTGATGAAGACCGATACTTGGCTCATCAAGAATATATGCAACACCTACAAGCCCCGAACCAATCTGGGTTGCAAGTCTGATTCTTTGTGCCTCACCGCCCGAAAGCGTACCTGTTGCTCTGGAAAGAGAAAGATAGTCAAGTCCTACATCCATAAGGAACTGTATTCTTGACCTTATCTCCTTTAAAATCTGGCTGCCTATGGCAAGTTGCCTTTCTGAAAGCTTCATATTCTGAAGAAAATCCTGCAAATCAAGAATCGGCATATTGGTAATCTCATAAATATTCTTATCAGCAACCGTAACAGCAAGCGATGTCGGTTTTAATCTCTGTCCCTTACATGACGCACACGGAGTAATTCTCATAAATTCTTCATACTGCTGCTTAGATGCCTCTGAAGCTGTCTCCCTGTAGCGTTTTGCAACATTCCTTACAAGTCCCTCAAATGCAATATCATATACACCCTCACCTCGCTGGCCTCTGTAATAAACCTTAACGCTGTGACCTTTGGTTCCGTTGATAATAATATCTTTAATCTCGTCCGGATAATCCTTAAATGGTGTTGAAAGGCTGAAATTATACTCATCTGCAAGTGTTTTCATAATCGCTCTTGAAAAACTTCCCTCATCTGTTACAGACTGCCAGCCCATAACAACAATGGCACCCTCATCAATACTAAGTCTCTCATCGGGTATCATAAGCTCGGCGTCAAATTCCATCTTATATCCAAGGCCAAAACAATCAGGACACGCACCAAAAGGATTATTGAAAGAAAAGCTTCTCGGCTCAATCTCATCAATACTTATCTCACAGTCCGGGCATGCAAAGCTCTGGCTGAAGTTTATCGGCTTTCCGCCAATAACATCAACAGTCATTATTCCATCAGCAAGCTTCAATGTCGTCTCAATCGAATCAGTAAGTCTTTTTTCGATTCCCTCTCTTATAGAAAGACGGTCAACAACTATCTCAATATTATGTTTTTTATTCTTATCAAGTTTAATCTCGTCTGTAAGCTCATACATGCTGCCATCAACCATAACACGAACATATCCACTCTTTTTAGCCTGCTCAAAAAGTTTGACATGCTCACCTTTTCTTCCTCTTACAACAGGAGCAAGAAGCTGAATCTTTGTTCTTTCGGGAAGTCCCATAATAACATCAACCATCTGGTCCACAGTCTGTTTCTTAATCTCTCTTCCACACTTAGGACAATGCGGAATACCCACTCTTGCATACAAAAGCCTGAAATAATCATATATCTCTGTAACAGTTCCGACTGTAGAACGTGGATTTCTGTTAGTAGATTTCTGATCAATAGAAATCGCCGGTGAAAGTCCCTCTATACTTTCAACATTAGGCTTTTCCATCTGACCGAGGAACTGTCTGGCATATGAAGAAAGCGACTCCATATATCTTCTCTGTCCTTCAGCATAAATAGTATCAAATGCAAGCGAAGACTTACCTGAACCTGAAAGTCCTGTAAGCACAACAAGCTCATTTCTTGGTATATCAACAGATACGTTTTTAAGGTTGTGCTCATTAGCTCCCCTAATCCTTATAAACTGCCTGTAATCTCCTTTTTTCATCATTTACCTCTTTCACTTCGTCTCATATAAAAACTTATTAACTTCAATCATCTTATCCCTGAGAACTGCTGCCTCCTCAAAGTTAAGCTCTGCCGCAGCCTTGTGCATATTCTTCTCAATCTGCTTCTTAACCTTTTCAAGTTCTTTGCGGCTCATAGACTCATAATCTTTCTCAAGAGTCTCACCATTGCCGGATGATGCATCTGCTGCCTTGGAAATGCTTATCAGATCCCTCACAGCCTTCTTTATAGTCTGCGGAGTTATTCCATGCTCTTCATTATACTCCTGCTGAATCTGACGTCTTCTTTCCGTCTCGGAAATCGCTTTTTCCATTGATTCCGTAATCTTATCGGCATACATAATAACATGTCCCTCACTGTTACGTGCAGCTCGTCCGATTGTCTGGATAAGCGATGTCTCCGTCCTTAAAAATCCTTCCTTATCGGCATCAAGAATAGCAACAAGTGTAATCTCAGGAATATCAAGACCTTCTCGTAAAAGGTTAATACCAACAAGCACGTCAAACGCATCCATTCGCATATCACGTATAATCTTCTGCCTTTCAAGCGTATCAATGTCGGCATGAAGATACTTGACACGTATTCCAAGCTCTTTAAAATAATCTGTCAAATCCTCTGCCATACGTTTAGTAAGCGTTGTGACAAGGATCTTATTATGTTTCTTAGTCTCCTTGTTAATCTCCGAAACAAGGTCGTCAATCTGCCCTTCAATAGGACGTACAAAAATCTCAGGATCCAGAAGTCCTGTAGGACGTATAATCTGCTCCGCCCTTAAAAGTTCATGCTCTTCCTCATAGACAGATGGTGTTGCCGAAACAAACAACATCTGCGAAATCTTATTCTCAAATTCAGTAAAATTAAGCGGTCTGTTATCCTTAGCAGATGGAAGCCTAAAACCATAATCTACAAGAGTTGTCTTTCTTGACTGGTCGCCGGCATACATTCCTCTTATCTGTGGAATCGTTATGTGTGACTCATCAACTATAATAAGAAAATCATCCGGAAAATAATCCATAAGTGTATATGGCGGAACCCCTGCCGGAAGCCCCGCAAGATGTCTTGAATAATTCTCAATTCCCAAGCAGAAACCAGTCTCCTGCATCATCTCTATATCAAAATTAGTTCTCTCCTCAATTCTCTGTGCCTCAACAAGCTTATCTTCGCTCTTAAAATAAGCAATTCTCTCCTTCAGTTCTTCCTTAATATTCTCAATTGCTGCCGCCATCTTTTCCTTATCAACAACATAATGTGAATTCGGGAAAATCGCAATATGTTCAAGCTCTGACTTGACTTCTCCAGTCAAAGAATCAATCTCAGATATTCTGTCAACTTCATCACCAAAAAATTCAATTCTTACAGCCTCTCCACTTGATGCTGCCGGATAAACCTCAACAACATCGCCACGCACACGGAAAGTTCCTCGTTTAAAATCCTGGTCTCCTCTCATATATTGAATATCAACAAGCTTTCTTATGACATCGTCTCTGTCCTTCTCCATGCCGGGACGCAGGGAAATAACCATATTCTGGTAATCAATAGGTGCACCGAGTCCGTATATGCACGATACAGAAGCCACAATAATAACATCCTTTCTTTCAGAAAGTGCGGCTGTTGCTGAATGCCTTAACTTATCAATCTCATCATTAATAGAAGAATCCTTAGCTATATAAGTATCGCTCTGCGGTACATAAGCCTCGGGCTGATAATAATCGTAATACGAAACAAAATATTCAACAGCATTATTTGGAAAAAATTCCTTCATCTCGCCGTAAAGCTGTGCAGCAAGTGTCTTATTATGTGAAATAATAAGCGTAGGCTTCTGCACTTTCTCAATAATATTAGCCATTGTAAAAGTCTTTCCCGAACCGGTTACACCGACAAGCGTCTCAAACTGATTGCCCTCAAGAAATCCATCTGAAAGCTTCTTAATTGCCTGTGGCTGGTCGCCGGTCGGCTTATATTCAGATACCAACTCAAAATGATTCATACTGTTCTCCTGATTAAGATTAAACTATGTGATATATCTAAAATAATAAACTATTCCTAGTATGTTACCACTATAGTATATCATTCAAAATAAAAAAAGTACAGAACAAATCGAATATTTGTTCTGTACTTTTAAAACTCTTAATTCATTTTTCCTTTAAGATAGTTGACAGCTGCCTCATACTGGACGTCACTTACAGCATCATCCGGAAGCGTAACCTCAATATCAGGTGTAACGCCATTTCCGTGAATATCCTGTCCCTTAGGAGTAAAATATTTGGCAATCGTATACTTTACAGCACTTCCGTCTGTGAGCGGCTGTATTGTCTGGACAATACCTTTACCGAATGTCTTTGTTCCGATAATCGCACCTTTTCCGTAATCCTGAACCGCACCGGCAAATATCTCTGAAGCACTTGCACTATCCTCATTTACAAGAACTGCAAGAGGAACTTTAAGTTCATTGCTGTTGCTTCCCTTATATTCCTTACGTGTTCCGCTCTTAGTCTCTGTATACACAATCAATCCATCCGGAAGAAGCCCATCAAGAATATCAACAACGCTGTTTAAAAGTCCACCAGGATTTGAACGTATGTCAATTATAAGTCCACTCATTCCCTGCTGCTGCAAATCTTCTAATGCTTCTTTAAACTGCTTTGTCGTAACTTCATCAAACTGTGAAATTATAATATATCCAATATTATCATCCATCATTTTATGGTCAACAGTCTTTACATTTACCTCTGCTCTTTCAACTGTAAAGGTAAGTGTCTGTGAACCCCTTCTTATTTCAAGATTAACAGTTGTTCCTTTATCCCCCTTTATAAGTGCAACTGCGGATGACAAATCCATATCAGTTATATCTGTTCCGTCAACTTTCACAACGCAGTCGCCCTTTCTTATTCCCGCTTTGTATGCCGGAGCATCCTCATATGGGTCTGCAATAAGAATCGAACCATCCTCATTTTTCTGGCATACAGCACCTATTCCATAGAACTTGCCGCTTGTCGATTCAAGGATTGCCTTATATTCATCAGGAGTATAATAAACTGTATATTTATCGCCATAGGAATCAAGAAAAGCCTTGTAAATATAATTTTCAGCCTTTTCATCATTTGTTCCACCAAAATAAAAATTCCTGTCAAGAAGCGAATCAATTGCATTAAGCTTGCCCTCAACATCACTTCCTATTCCATCTGAATCATCAGTTGAAGTCTGCTGCACATACACCTCTCCATTTGCACCAAAATGAAGATATCCTTTTCTCTCAAAAATCCCAGCTGTAATTCCCACAACAGAAACCGTTGCGAAAACTCCTGCAAGAATGCCAGCCACAAGCCCTTTGCCAAACTTTGACTTATTTTTATTTTTTTCTCTCCTATACGATGCATACGCATTATTTAAATCATTGTTCTGCTGATTTGAATTGTCCATATTATCCATCTGTTTTCGCCTTTCAAAAAACTTAAATCAGAACAAATCCGTATTAAGACCCGTTCTGATTTATGTATAAAAAATATGTCTTTCTACCTTAAATATCCCCAAGGATTAACATATGTACCGCCATAACGCACACTGAAATGAAGATGTGCCCCTGTCGATTCACCTGTCGAACCCATCAGAGCTATTGTATCTCCTCTGTTTACTGTCTGGCCTACATGGACAAGGAACTGTGAACAGTGCATATAAATAGAATAAAGTCCGTTGCCATGGTCTATCCAGAGCCAGTTACCCGCTGACCAGTTATACTCAGCTCTTACAACTCTTCCTCCGTCAGCCGCATAAATAGGGTCTCCCCATACGCCCGGCTTAGTTGCACCTATATCAATTCCAATATGCGGATTGTTTCTTCCATCAGTATCGCCATAATCAGAAGTTATTCTTCTTGATATTGTAGGCCATAAAAATACTCCCGTACTTGGAATATCTGTGCTTCCGCCACTATTTCCGCCATTATTATTGTTGTTATTTCTGTTCTGTTCCTCAAGCTCGCGTTCAATACGCTCTATCTCACTCGTAAGTCCGCTGATATCACTAGAAAGTTCCGTTTCCTGTGCCTTTGAGGATGCTATGAGACTGTTATAATTGGCAAGTTCGCTCTCTTTTTCAGCCTGCATCTGTGCAAGCTCATCACGCTGTGATTCAAGCTGTGACTGTGTATCAGCAAGCTCAGTATAATCATCCTCGAGCTGCTGTTTTGCCTCAGCTATATACTTAATAGTCTCTTCATATTTTGTGAGCATATCCCTGTCATATGACGAAATTTTTGTAACATATTCGGCACGGTTTAACATTTCACCCATACTCTCAGATGTAAGAATCAAAGCAAGATAACTCTCTTCATTATGTTCGTACATAAATTTAATTCTTAACTTCATCATCTCGTATTGGCTTGCTGCATCTTCCTGTGCCGCCTCAAGATTCTGTGTTGTCTCATCAATCTGTGTATTCAGATCTTCCATCTTTATCTGGAGTTCGTACAGACTGCCATTAAGTTCTGACATCTGTGTGTCAAGTATTGCCATATATTCTTTTGTATCTTGTGCACTGGCCTTATATTCGTCCATTTTCTTTTGAACATCTTTTCTTTGCTGTTCCTTATCTTCTTTTTCCTGTTTTACGTCATCAAGGTCAGAAGCCGCGACCTTTTTTGCCTCAAACAATCCGTTAGACAAAGCCATAACAGAAGATGCACATAATGCAAGGCACAGCAATGTAGCAACAAATTTTAAAATTGTCGTTTTTTTCATACGGTGCCTCTCCTTTCTCAATACCATCCGATAACGGCACATTCTTTAAACATTTTACAAACCGGCATTTTATACATTGGCATGCTTACGTACCGCAAAGAAGCTTCCGAGGAAACCAATGCCGATTCCGAGGCATATTGCCACAGGGGCAAGAACTCTGAAAACATCTGACATCGGCATAAATGCAAGAATATTGCTGAGGATTGAGAATTTACCAAGAACGTAGCTGATAACCTTCTGATAAATATACCCCAGAATAACAAGCGGAATTACTGAACCAATAATTCCGATTGTAATACCCTCAACGAAAAACGGTGCATTTACAAATCCATCAGTTGCACCAATAAATTTCATAATTGAAATCTCGTCTTTACGAACTGTAATACCAATAACAATTGTATTCGTAATAAGGAAAATTGATACTGCAAGAAGTATGATAATAATTGCTGCAGCAACATATCCTACAAGCTTTGCTGCACTTGCAAG
>OIXA01004485.1_pt1 | contig 13350 bp, 10 predicted proteins | sample 1587721 | NCBI WGS metagenome assembly OIXA01 (sample SAMEA3888900, study PRJEB22519) | human gut metagenome | biome: human gut; feature: human-associated habitat; material: faeces | place: Denmark | collected 2013 | reverse complement strand
ACCGACAGCAGCACGCTCATCGGCACCGACACCTTCACCGGCGGCGAAGTGCGGCTGCGCCGCGGCCCTGTCGCGCTCGCCGCGCAGTACGGCGGCTTTTGCATCTTAGATGAGATCAACATGGCGAAAAACGACGCTGTGGCCGTGCTGCACTCCGCGCTCGACTACCGCCGCCTCATCGACGTGCCGGGCTATGAGTGTATCCCTATCCACCCCGCCGCGCGCTTCATCGCCACGATGAACTACGGTTACGCCGGTACGCGCGAGCTGAACGAAGCGCTTGTCTCGCGCTTTACGGTCATCCGCATGCCGACGCTCGAGGAACCCCAGCTCTGCGAGCTACTGCGCGCCAACGTGTCCGAGGCATCGGACGAGAACATCAAGCGCTGCACGGGGCTGTTCCTCGATCTGAACGCCAAGGCCGTGAACGGCGAGATCTCGACGAACTCCGTCGATATGCGCGGCATGATCGCGGCCCTGCACCTGATGACCGACGGCATGGCGCCCAAGGATGCCATCGCCGTGAGTATCACGAATAAATGCTTCGATGAGTACGAGTATGCGCTCGTGCGCGACGTGGCGCTGACGCGCTTTGCCTGAAGAGATGAGCATCGGCAGAGAAGAGAGCCTATTTTTGACTGTTTCCGAAGATCACCGCAAGCGGACCTATCCCGAGTATGTGCAGAAGATGAGCGAACCCTTTGAGCACGCGGGCGGCATGGTGGAGGTGTACGAGGGCATTGTCCTCGGCGGGGCGGACAAGTTTTTCGGGCTCGATGACTTGAACCTGTGGCTGCGGCGGCACCGCTACGCGGCCTACAATATGGACGTGCTGCTGCCCATTGCGCACCTGTGCGTCGAGCGCGCCGTGCGGGCGAGGCTGATGGGCGAGCGCCCCGGCGCTGCCATGATGGCGGAGCAGGCGGCGGGCGAGATTTTGCGTGGCGACCTCCTGCGCTACCGGCGCAGCTCGCGCGGCTGGATGTACATTTACGATCTGACGAAGCAGTTTCCCGCCGCGGCGACGGAGGGCGACCGCCGCATTATGAAAAATTTTGGCGGTTTTGAAGATATGCTGGCGGAGTTTGACGACCTTGCCGCGCGCAGCGAGAGCTGCGCGGACGCAAAGTCGCTCGTCGAACTCGCGGCGCTTTTGTACCGCAAAATTTTCATCCGCTATTTTGCGCCCGACCACAATCAGGACATCTTACCCGAGCGCGAGACGGAAGAGTGGGAGCCCGCAGCCGAACCAGGGGACATCGAGTGGACGCAGACCGAGGAGATGGAACTCCAATACGACAAGGCGGGCGAGGCATCGGCCGATGGCCGCGTCGTCCTGCCGGACGACGCGCTCGCCGGCATTCCGGACTATCTGGCGCGCAACTTTGGCCCCAGCTTCCAGACCGATCAGGCGATGGGGGAGATCGAAAGCGCTGTCTGCACCGGTATCCACGAGGAGCGAAAGCTCCTCTTCACCGACGGCCTGAGCGCGGATGCCTACGAGGGCAGCGAGCCCCGCGCCCAGTCGCTGCGCGCCAGTCGGGATGGGAACCTCAAAATGCTTCAAGAGCACGAGGACGCCGCGCGTCAGGGCATCCGCAGCATCGAGCAGGCCTTTCACAATGCGCTGAGCCTGCGCAGCGAGCCGGACGTTTACCGCGCCGACCACGGCGTGCTGCAAAACGATCTGCTCTGGAAGGTCGGCCGCTGCGAAAATCCGCGGCTTTTTGAAAAGATCGTCCGGCAGGAACCGTCCGCCGTCGTCGTGGAGCTTTTGATCGACGCAAGCGGCTCGCAGAGCGTGCGGCAGAGCATGGTGGCGCTGCAAAGCTACCTCTTCAGCGCGGCGCTCAGCCGCATCCGCATTCCGCACCGCGTGATGAGCTACTGCACCTATGGCAACTACACGGTGCTGCGGCGCTTCCGCGACTACGACGACAAACCGGAGGCCGACCGCCGCATTTTGGAGTACCGCGCGACGTCGAATAACCGCGACGGCCTTGCGCTGGCCGCGGCGGGACTCGACCTCAAAAAGCGGCGCGAGGAGCATAAGATCGTCATCGTCTTCAGCGACGGCTTACCGAACGACATGGTCAGCGGCCGCAAGCGCGAGGGCGCGCCGGAAGTCTACGTCGGCGATGCCGCCATCCGCGACACCTGCTTTCAGGTGCGAAAGCTGCGGCGGGAAGGCGCGCACGTCATCGGCATTTTCCTCGGAGAGGACGGAGAGCTTGAAAACGAGCGCATGATCTACGGCGCGTCGTTCCTGCGCATCCGCCGGGCGGAGGACTTTGCCGGAAGCGCCGGCAAGCGCCTGAGCGAAACGCTGCTGAATCTGTAAAAAAGTGAAGAGAAAAGCCCTGCTGTGAAAACGGCGGGGCTTTGTCTGATTATTTTCCACTCTCCTGCGGCGCGTCTTCAAGCAGCATCTGCCGCAGCTTTTTGGCGGCGATGCTCAGCGGCTGCGTCTTGCGCTGGAAGAGGAAGACGCTGCGCGCGGGAATGGGCTCTTCGAGCATGATGGGGTAGATACCGCTTGCCTCCGGCGTGCCGTAAAGCATCTCGCGCGGCACGAAGCCGACGCCAAGGTCGCTCTGCACCACGGGCGGCACCTGTGCCGTGGTCTCGACCTCCACATCGGGGCTGAACGAAAGACCGTGGCGCAGGAAGAGCTCGGCATAAAAGTCGTGCGACGATGTCCCCTCCGTCAAGCTGATGATCGGGTAGTCGGCAAGCCTTTTGAGCGAAACGGGCTCCTCGGTGAGCTCCAAAAACGCCGGGCCGCAGATGGGGATCTCCTGAATTTCGTCGATCTTCTGCGCCGTGAGCGAATCCGGCACGGACGCGCCCTCTGCCAGAATGGCGAAGTCGGCAAGGCCGTTCTGCACGGCGGCGAGGCCGTGGGAGGCAGAGTGGTTCGTCAGGCAGATGCGCACGTGCGGGTATGCGCGCCGGTAGCGCGCGAGCACCTGCAAAAGCCGCGTGCGTAGGGCAAGGCTGCTCGCTGCGATGTGGACGATACCGCTTTGCAAGCTCTGGTCGGAGAGGACCTCCTCTTCGCCTGCCTCGATGCTCTCAAACGCGACGGCGATGTGCGTGTAGAGCTTCTCCCCCTCGGGCGTGAGGCGCACGCCCTGCGGCGAGCGGAAAAACAGCGCGCAGCCGAGCTCGGATTCGAGCTTTCGGATCATGCGTGTCACGTTGGGCTGATTGCTGTAAAGCGCCGCGGCGGCCTGCGAGAAGCTGCGGAATTTGGCGGCGTAATAAAAGACACGATAGCTGTCGTAGCTGATGTTCATAGCAAGCTCCTCTGAAAAAGAAAATAAGTGGGGTTCTGCGCGGCGGCGAGGAACCTGACTGCGTAAAATTTGACGGAAGAGAAAAGCATTCGTCCGCACCTTGCGGACGGCAAGACTGATTGTAACAGAAGCGAAGCGGCGGCGCAAGCGTATTCGGGAAAAAAGAACAGAACCTTGACGAAAAGTAAACACCGTCGAAAAGCCGCATGAAATCAGGAAAATTCGGACGGCATAGAAAAATGACATATCCTCCATGTCAAGAAAGCATTTCGTTTCCGCGCAAAGGGTCGATATAATGACTCGCGCTGGGAATTCCACAGCACAGGGAGGAATAACATGTTTGCTCAGATCATTGCCATCTGCATTTTTGTCACTATGTTCCTGCTTATTATCCTCGATAAGTTTGAACGGCATTACATTACGCTCGGGAGCGGCGCGCTCGTGCTCGTGCTGGTGTTCGGCGTCTGCATGCGCTCGATGAGCGCCATTTGGGAGACGCTCAACCTCGGCGCGTTTTTCCAGAGCACATTCTGGTACGGCGCAAGTGAGGAGAGCACCGCTGGCATCAACTGGTCGACGATCCTGTTTATCGCCGGCATGATGATCATGGTCGAGGGCCTCGGCAAGGCGGGCTTTTTCCGCTGGCTGTGCCTGACGCTTGCCAAGCTCGTACACTACCGCACGGTGCCGCTGCTCATCTGCTTTATGTCGCTCTCGGCGTTTTTGTCGATGTTCATCGACAGCATCACGGTCGTGCTGTTTCTCGCCACCGTCACGCTAGAACTGGCGCAGACGATGAAATTCGACCCCGTGCCGATGATCCTGTCTGAAATTTTCTGCGCGAACCTCGGCGGCGCGGCCACGATGTGCGGCGACCCGCCGAACATCATCATCGGCACCTCGCTCGGCTACACATTCTTCGACTTCATCGAAAATACCGGCGCGGTCGTGGCGATCTGCTTTGTGTTCATGCTCATTTACTTCACGCTCTGCTTCCGCAAGGAACTTGAGCGCGCCGAGCATGCCAACGGCGGCCCCGTCACCTGTCCCGAGCCTTCGACGGCCATCACGAACAAGAAGGCATTTCTTGCGAGCGCAGGCGTTTTCCTGCTGGCGGTCGTGCTGCTCATCACGCACGCGCAGACGGAGCTTTCCGTCGCGTGCATCGGCGTGATTGTCGCGATTTTGACGCTGATCGTTTTGGGCTTGACCAGCGGCAAAAAATCTGTTATAGAAATCATTAAGGGCGTGGACTATAAGACGCTGCTCTTTTTCATCGGCTTGTTCGTTTCCGTGGCGGGCCTTGAAAAGACAGGCGTGCTCAACATGATCGCGAACTTCATCACCTCGGTCAGTGAGGGCAATATCGCGGTTATTGTGATCGTCATTCTGTGGCTTTCGGCCATCACGAGCGCCTTTGTCGACAATATCCCCTTTGCCGCGACCATGATTCCTGTCATCCGCGCCATCGCCGCGACAGAGGGCATGGATATCGGCGTGCTTGCCTGGGCGCTTTCGCTCGGCACGGACCTCGGCGGCAACGCGACGCCCATCGGCGCGAGCGCCAACGTCGTCGGCACTTCGGCTTCGGCCAAGGGCGGCTATCCCATCGGCTGGGGCCGCTACTGCAAGTACTGTGTGCCTGCGACGATCATTGTCATGGCAGTCTCCACGGCCTACTTATTCCTGCGCTATCTGTAAACGGAAAAAGGAAAGGAGTGCGATCCCTTGAAAAACCAGATCATCATCACCCTTGGCCGCGAGCACGGCAGCGGCGGCCATTACATTGCCGACATGATCGCGCAAGAGCTCGGTATCAAGCTCTATGACAAGGACTCCATCGAAAAGGAGATCGTTTCCGAAGGCTACAGCGGGGAAATGATCCGCAAGATGGACGAAAAGCCCGTCAACTTCTTTGCCTCGCGCCGCATCGGCAAGTATTCGAATTCTCTTGAGGTCAACGTGGCGGAAAAGACGTTCGCCATGCTGCGCGACAAGGCGGCAAACGGCGAGAGCTTCCTCATCATCGGCCGCTGCGGCGACCAGGTGCTCAAGGGCAACCCCAATATGCTGAGCATTTTCATCTGCGGCAACCAGCAAGCCAAAGTCGGCCGTGTGATGGAGAAGAAGGGCCTGTCTACCGAGGACGCGATCGAGGAGATCAAAGAGGTCGACCGCTCCAGAAAGTCCTACCACAACTACTACTGCGAGACGAAGTGGGGCGACGCCCGCGGCTACGACATGACTGTCAAGAGCGATGTGCTCGGCTTTGAGGGCACGGCGAAGATGCTGATCGCCTATATCCGCAGCTTCATGGAGCAGGACTAAATAAAATTTGCGGCCCGGGCCGCAAAAAACATTTGAAATGCTCGAAACAATTTGATAAAATCAATTCACAGCGTGTGGCGTTTCTGCGTAAATCCGGTTGCAGAAACGCCGCACGCTTTTTTACGGCAAAAGGAGGGAGAGGACAACTTCATAGTCAAATCGTGCAGCAGAGATGCGTAAGTCCGGATTGATCCGGCAGAACGCATCTCTTATTTTTATGTGCAGGAGGAAGACCACCATGGAAAACACAAACCAGTTTTTGGGGACGGAGCGCGTGGGAAACCTCATGAGGCGCTACGCCGTCCCGTGCATCATCTCGCTGCTCGTCGGCGCGCTCTATAACATCGTCGACCAGATCTTCATCGCCAACGCAAGCTACCTCGGTTCCTACGGCAACGCGGCCAATACCGTCGTCTTTCCGCTCACGGTCGTGGCGCTCGCCATCGCCGTGATGATCGGCGACGGCTGCTGCGCGTTCGTCAGCATTTCGCTCGGCAAGGGCGAAGTGGGAGAGGCAAGAAAGAGCGTCGGCAGCGCGGTCGTATTGTCGGTCGCGAGCAGCCTTGTGCTCACGGCGCTGTACCTTATCTTCGCCGACGCTATCATCTCGATGTTCGGCGGCACGGTGAACGAGGAGACCTTTCATTACGCGCAGGAGTATTTCTTCTATATCTCGCTCGGCATCCCGTTTTATATGTTCGGTCAGGCGATGAACCCTGTCATCCGTGCCGACGGCGACCCGCGGTTTGCCATGATCTCCACGCTCGCGGGCGCGGTGCTCAACATCATTTTAGACCCCATCTTCATCTTTGAATGTAAGTGGGGCATGATGGGCGCGGCGGTCGCCACCGTGTTGGGCCAGATCGTCACGGCGGCGCTCGCGGTGTGGTACCTCTGCCGCATGAAGACCGTCAAGCCGGAAAAGGGAGACTTCCGCCTGCGCGCAAGCCTCTGTACCCGGATGCTGACGTTCGGCATCACGAGCTTTCTCTCGCAGATCAGCCTCGTCGCGGCGATGGCGGCCATCAACAACATGCTGCGCAAGTACGGCGCGCTGGATGAGATATTCTCGCAGGAGCAGTACGCGCAGATCCCGATGGCCGTCGTCGGCATCGTGATGAAGTTCTTCCAGATCGTCATTTCCATCGTCGTCGGCATGGCGGCGGGCTGCATTCCCGTCGTAGGTTACAACATGGGCGCGGGGAAAAAGACGCGCGTGCGTGAGCTCTTTACAAAGCTCCTGCTCTGCGAGGCGATCGTCGGCGCCGTCGCGCTCATTCTGGCCGAGGGCTTCCCGCGTCAGCTCATCGCCGTCTTCGGCGCGGCGAACGAGAGCAGCTACTACACGGACTTTGCAATCAAGGCATTCCGCACCTACCTCTGTATGATGGTGCTCGCCTGCGTCAATAAGGCTTGCTTCATCTTTTTGCAGGCTGTGGGCAAAGCATTCTCGTCCACGATGCTCTCCATGGTGCGCGAGGTCGTGTTCGGCGTGGGCTTTGCACTGCTGCTGCCGCGCTTTTTCGGCCTTGACGGCGTGCTGTACTCCATGCCGGTGTCGGATGTGTTGACATTCGTTATCGCGGCGGGTATGATTGTAAAAACGTATCGGGAACTCAATACGGAAGGAGCAACTGTATTATGAATCATATTATCACCATCAGCCGTGAATTCGGCAGCGGCGGCCGCACGGTCGGCAAAAAGGTTGCAGAGCAGCTCGGCATCCCCTGCTATGACTCAGAGCTCATCCAGAAGATCGCCGAGGAGAGCGGCTTTGCAGAAAATTATGTCAAGGAGGCGGGCGAGTACACACCCGGCGGCTTCCTGTCCTCAGCGCTCTCGAACCGCGCGTTCGGCCCGACGAACGAGGACATCCTATGGGAAATTCAGTGCCGCGTCATCAGCGAGCTTGCCGAAAAGGGGCCCTGCGTCATCGTCGGCCGCTGTGCGGACTACATTTTGCAGGACAAGGCCAAGTGCCTCAAGGTCTTTATCCATGCGGATATGGCGTTCCGCGCCAAGCGCATCGTCGAGGTCTACGGCGAGCGCGAGCAGTCGCCCGAGCAGCGCCTGCGCGACAAGGACAAGCGCCGCGCGGCCTATCACCGCTTCTACACGAACATGAAGTGGGGCTACGCGCAGAATTACCACATCACGCTCGACAGCGGCGAGCTCGGCATCGACAAGTGCGCCGACATCATCGTTGACCTCTACAAGAGCAAGGCGTAAATGGTCAAAAAGAGAAGGAGAGAAGCTGTGGCTTCTCTCCTTTTTTTTATTCATCTTTCGCAAGACCGGGGATGTTGACGCCGATGCCGTTGACCTCCACGCCGTCGTCGGCGGGGATGAGGAGGTATTTGCGGCCATTGATGACGCGCGCTTCGATCATATAGCTGTTCTCCGGTGCAATGGAAATTTTGACCTCGGGGGTCGTGATCTCAAACTTCTTGCTCTCGATGATGTTGTTCGGGTTCAGCGCGGCGTTCTCGCCGTACTGCTCATCGCACTCGCGCTGGAACGCTGCGATCTGCTCGTCGTTCACGCCGCTGTTGGCGAGGATGCCGCCGACGTCACCCGCCGTCATTTCAAGCGGCTCGGGGTCTTTGCTCTCCTTGTGATCTTCGATGCGCGCTCTGATCTGCTCGTGCACGGACTGGACGACATCGTAGCTGCAATCCTTGTCGAGCGCGTCGGCAAGCGCCGAGCCAAAGGCGTTTTTCTGCTCCTCGGCAGACATCGGCGGGTCGACGTGGAACAGCGCGTCGATGACCTCCTGATGGATCTCCGCGGCGTTTTTCGAGTAGAACAGCACATTGTAAATGTTCGCCGTGCGGTTGTCGAACGCGGGGTAGAGGAAGCCGAGCTCGGGCGAGGTCGCGATGTAGCCGGTGGAGCTTGAGTGAAACTCGCTCTGGTCAAGGTCGTAGCGCAGTTCGAGTGTCGGGGCCTTGACGGGGCAGATGGAGCAGACGAAGTACTTGAAGACATCACTCGACGCGTCGGCCTGGATCTCGTCGTCCTTGCTGCGGTGCGGCACGTCGTAGGCGTCGGCGGCGAGGAGGATGAGATAGTTCGTCTCGCCCATGTCGATGCAGTCGATGATTTGGCGGCAGAGTGTTTCGCGCGAGGCGGGGTCCTTGAGCTCCGTCTGGCGAAGAGTCTGCAAGAGGCGGTGCTCATCGCTGTCGGCGACCTGCTGCGTGGAGAACACCACGTCGATGAGATTCTTGCCAAGCGTGCCGGAGAGGGACTTTTTGAGAAGGCCCAGGTACATCTCCTGCTCCTCCTGCCGCATGAGGCCCATCGAGGTATCGACCCACGCAATGATCTCACGGTTGGAGTTCACATAGCAGCCGTACACGCGGCTGAAATTATTCTTATCGAGCCGGAAGCGCCGGCGCAGTTCATTGAGTTCTTTCTGATTCATGGCTCGTCCTTTCCTTTGTTCATGTCACAAGGCCGATTTTACCACGCCCGCGCCGCTGCGGCAAGGGGAGAAACGGCGCATTGTGCGACGAAAATGCGCAAAATGCAGGAAAAGATGCAAAATGGGCGTGAGCGACAAAATGTGCGCGATGAGTGGACAATATAGATGATATCCCTGTAAATCATAGAGAAATTCAATGAATCTGTCCATATTTCACGGCTTCTTAACGCCGCGTTTGACGCTGCTTTTTGTGAAAACGGCTATGGAAACGGAATCAAAGCAAACATTTCACGTTAAAAATGAAAGATATATTGCATTTTGCCTGAGCTGTGCAGGAATTCTTCCGTTTCCTTGGTGATTCTGACTGTTGAAAAAAGAAAAAAAGAAGTTAGAATAGAGCCTCGCGAAATGAAACGGAAGAATTTGGATAGAGATCAGAGAGTTTGGGAGGAAATCAATATGTCGTATCACTTTTTGCTGGATCTTGCGCTGATCCTGCTGAGCACGAAGATTCTGGGCCTCATTGCGCAGAAGTTTCAGATGCCGCAGGTCGTGGGCGCGCTGATCGCGGGCCTGATCCTCAGCCCCGCGGGCCTTGGCCTTCTTTCGGAAACGGAGTTCACCAAGCAGCTCAGCGAGCTTGGTGTCATCGTGCTGATGTTCTCCGCCGGTATGGGCACGGACGTCAACGAGCTCAAGCACAGCGGCAAGGCGGGCTTCATGGTCGCGGTCCTCGGCGTGGTCGTACCGTTTCTCATGGGCACGGCGCTTGCATGGGGCGCGGATGAGCTGGGACTCATCGAGAGCACCGGCTTTATCGAAAACATCTTCATCGGCACCATCCTGACGGCCACGTCCGTGAGCATTACAGTCGAAACGCTCAAGGAGATGAAAAAGCTCGAGACCAAGGTTGGCAACACGATTCTGGCCGCCGCGCTCATCGACGATGTGCTCGGCCTGATCGCCCTGACGCTCGTTTGCAGCCTTGCCGGCGGTGACGAGAGCATCGGCATGGTGCTCCTCAAGATCGTGGGCTTTTTCGTCTTTGCCTTCGTGGTCGGCTTTGGCGCGAACCGCATCTTCTGCTGGATGCTCAAGCGTCAGCACGGTTGGGCCAGCCACAGAAACTCCGTGTTCGCCTTTGTCCTGTGCCTTGTGATGGCCTACTGCGCCGAGGAGTTCTTCGGCGTCGCTGATATCACGGGCGCTTACGCCGCGGGCCTTGCCGTCGCGTGCACGCCCAAGGGCACCTACATCCAGACGAAGTACAACCCCCTCGGGTATCTTCTGCTCACGCCGGTGTTCTTCGCGAGCATCGGTATCAATGTGCAGATCACGGGTCTGACGGGCGGCATAGTCGTCTTCTCGATTTTGCTGCTGCTTGTTTCGATCATCTCGAAGCTCCTCGGCTGCGGCCTTGGCGCCAAGGCGTGCCAGTTCACCACGCGCGAGAGCATCCAGGTCGGCGTGGGCATGGCCTGCCGCGGCGAAGTCGCGCTGATCGTCGCCAACCGCGGCCTTTCGATGGGTGTGCTGTCTCCCGCGATGATGACGCCGGTCGTCATCACGGTCGTATGCGGCACGATCCTGACGCCGATTTTGCTTAAGCTGTCCTTCCGCGGCCATCAGGAGACGGAGCTGGTGCAGAACAACATCGCCGACCGCATGGCCAAGCACCGGCAGCTCGATATCATCACGCAGCAGCTTTTGCAGCAGGATGAACAGCTGATGAAAAAGAACTGAGCGCAGCGCAATGAAATAAAAAGAGCTTTCTCCTGAAAATCGGAGAAAGCTCTTTTTTGATTTTAGGACGCTACCTTTTCCCGCGCGGCGCACTCGCGCAGGATGCGACAGAGCGCGTTCACATCCTCTTCCCGCGTCGCCCAGCTTGTGGCAAAGCGGATGATGCTGTGCGTCTCGTCATATTGCTCCCAGACGGAGAAGTCCACGCGCTCGGCGAGCTCTTTGCGCTGCTGCTCACTGACGATGCAGAAGCTCTGGTTCGTCGGGGAGGGGAAACAGGGCAAATAGCCGTTTTCCGCCATCGCGCGCCGGATAGCGTCGGCGTAGCGAACGGCGTCTGCGCCGATGCGCTCGTAGAGCCCATCAGTAAAGAGCGTGTCGAACTGGACGCCGAGCAGCCGTCCCTTGGCGAGCAGTGCGCCGTGCTGCTTGATGATGGTGAAAAAGTGTGGAATGAGCCCCGGCTGGGGAATGACGACCGCCTCGCCGAGCAGCGCGCCGCATTTCGTGCCGCCGATGTAGAAAATGTCGCACAGCGCGGCAAGGTCGCGCAGTGTCACGTCGTTTTCAGGACAGGCGAGCGCGTAGGCAAGGCGTGCGCCGTCGATATAGAGCGGCAGGCGTTTTTCGCGGCAGAGCGCGCTGATGGCCGCGAACTCCTTTTTGGAATAGAGCGTGCCGTACTCCGTCGGCTGGGAGAGGTAGACCATCCCGGGCATGACCGTGTGGTCGCGGTTCGCGTCGTCCTCGTACTGATCAAGCAGTGTGCGGATTTGGGATGCGGTGATCTTGCCGTTCTCCTGCGGCAGTGTGAGCACCTTGTGCCCGCCAAACTCGATGGCGCCGGCCTCGTGCACGCTGATGTGCCCCGTGTCCGCGGCGATCACACCCTCGTAAGAGCGCAGCAGCGCGTCGATGACGGTCGCGTTCGTCTGTGTGCCGCCGACAAGGAAGTGAATCTCCGCGTTCGGCGCGCCGCAAGCGGCGCGGATCTTCTCGCGCGCGGATTCGCAGTATTCATCCGTGCCGTAACCGGCGGTCTGCGCAAAATTCGTTTCGCACAGGCGCTGCAGGATAGCGGGATGCGCGCCCTCGAGATAATCACAGGAAAAAGAAAGACGATGCTCCATGAAAAAAGACCTCGTTTCAAAAACAGGATTGACGGTTTCTGACTGCTATTGTAGAATAAGAGAAAACATGACGCAAACGGTTATTTGAAATGAAAAACATGATATAAAGTCATGGATAGGAGGGCGTATGGAAGCGGTCAAATGCGAGGCGTTCCTTGCCGCGGCAGAGCTCGGCAGCCTGACGGCCACGGCGGAGCTTTTGGGCTACACGCAGTCAGGCGTGACGCGCATGATCGGCACGCTGGAAGAAGAGCTCGGCTTTCCGCTGTTTCTTCGTAGCAAAAAGGGCGTGCAGCTCACGGAAAACGGCAAGCTCATGCTGCCGCTGCTGCGCGAGGTCGTGCGCGCGCACCACAACGCCGAGCAGCTCAGCGCGGAGATCGGCGGCGTGTCAAAGGGCTCGCTGACGATCGGCTGCTATTACAGCATTTCGGCCCTGTGGATGCCAGAGATCCTGACGGCGTTCCGCGCCCGCTATCCGGGCGTGACCGTGCGCATGCAGGAGGGCGGCAACCTCGAGATGGCGCGCTGGCTGAACGAGCGCTCGGTCGACTGCTGCTTCGGCGCGCAGATGCACGGCGATAAGTATGACTGGCTGCCGGTCTTTCGCGACGAATTGGTCGCGTGGCTGCCGCGCGGACACGAGCTGGCAGAGGCGGATGCCTTTCCGCTTATGCGCTTGCAGAACGAGCCGTTCATCCACACCTCGCCCAATCACGACACCGATCAGGACCGCCTGCTCGAGCAGCACGACCTGCACCCGCAGACCTGCTTTACGACGCGCGACGGCTTTACGACCTACAACATGGTCGAGGCGGGGCTTGGCGTCAGCTTCAACCAGCGGCTCATCTCGCGTAAGTGGAGCGGCACGGTGGCGGAGGTCCCGTTCGACCCGCCGCAGTTCGTCACGCTCGGCATCTCCGTCCCGTCGCTTAGGGAGGCCTCGCCCGCAGCGAAAAAGTTCATTGCCTGCGCCATCGAGACCGTCACAGGCGGGGAGAAGAGCCTTTGATAAGGAAAACGCTTCGCAGAAGTTCTGCGAAGCGTTTTTTGCCCAAAAGCCGTTTATTTGAGCTCGGCGGTGAAGGTGATCTTCCCGTCGTCCACGATGGCGCGGATGGAGCCGTGGTGTCCCTCGGCGATCGAGCGCGCGATGGAAAGGCCGATGCCGAAGCCACTGCCCGACGAGCGCGACGGGTCGGCGCGGTAGAAGCGGTCGAAGAGCTTCTGCGCGTTTTCTGGCGTGACATCCCCGCAGGCGTTCGACGAGCGGAGGACGACGCCGCGCTTCGCCTTTTCGAGCGAGAATTCGATGGGCGAATCCGGCAGCGCGTATTTGACCGCGTTGTCGAGCAGGATCGAGACGAGCTGGCGCACGGCGTACTCGTCGCCGCGATAGGTGAGGCCGTCCGTGATCGAAAGG
>OIXA01004484.1_pt1 | contig 13350 bp, 10 predicted proteins | sample 1587721 | NCBI WGS metagenome assembly OIXA01 (sample SAMEA3888900, study PRJEB22519) | human gut metagenome | biome: human gut; feature: human-associated habitat; material: faeces | place: Denmark | collected 2013 | reverse complement strand
CCTGCAGGTTCATGTTCATTTTCCAGTTACCTGCTACAATTTTCTTTCTCATTTTCTTTTTGCGTTTAAATAAATTGAATATGATAGTTGAATTCTCTTTCTTCTTTAGCCATTTCGTCCATGCCCATGTGCGGTCGGCAAGGGTGAGAACGGATAGTGGCAATATAAACCACAGTATCACGATGAATACTTTTTGTGGTGCCGACTTCTGGTTGGCATTCTGCTTCTCCAGATTTGCGAGTGTCACTCCAGGCTGTCCTACGTCGGGCAAGTTGTTGTGGCTCCATTTACCCACAATCTTCGAACCTTTCAGCATCAGTAGTCCTGGATTGCTGCGCACGATAGTCTTCAGCGTTGTCTCGTCGGTAGTAAGGAACGGATATTCCGCACCTGTAATGTCTTGCCAATGTTGACGTCCTTTGTCTGTACTTGCTGTTAGGCAATAGAACGGAATGTCGTTTTCCTTTGCATATTCGTATATCTGGTCAATCTCGCCGAAGTTAGAGTCGTCGGCATTTTCCAGATGTGGTGATATCAGCAGGAATGTATATCCTTTATGTTCAAGGATGTCTGCCGTTATGTCGTTGCCTTCGGCATCTTCCATGTTGAAATCATGGATAGGTGGCACATAGCCTTGCTTCGTCTGAACCGTCTTCGAGTCAACGAAAGTCCAAGTAGAGTCGGGATAGTTGTCGATGGTGAATGTTTGCTTCTTGCCATCTTTCTCCAACACGAATGTTGTCTCAAACTCTGGTTGCTCAGCTCCTTCTGGTATTTCCATTCCTTTCGCTATGTCTGCACCTATATAATAAGGTCGGAAGTCGAAAGGTGGAAGCAAATACAGACTCAGTATTGACGATACGATACTAAACAGTACTGTATAGTTGACGGCTATCCATTGAGCAGGGCGCGATATGAATCGCACCATCTTCTGCGGATATATGAATAGCATCACCGAACAAGCCAAAAGCACAATGTTCTTGATGAGCGTCTCTACGTTCGTAAGTATTATCGCATCGCCGAAGCATCCGCAATCGGATACAGGATTTGCTATCGCAATCCAAACTGTGATGGCAGTCATCATTGCCATAAAAGCCAACATCAGTTTCGATGTTGCATGCCGACGCATAGCGAAGAGAGTAAAGATACCCATCGAAAACTCTACAGCCGCCAGTCCTATAGCCATGATGAGCGTAAGCCAGTCGGGTATGAAGCTCGCCAACCCTAAAGCCTCAAGATAATCATGTATCTTGTATTGGGAACCTAAAGGGTCTGTAGCCTTTACATATCCAGAGAATATGAAGGTCAAGCCAAGAATAGCCCTACATATATTTACTAATATTGCAAGCATCCCTATGTTAGCTTTCCTTAGTCTTTATAGCTCCAAACACAGAATAGTTTATGATGTCCATATAGTTGGAATCAATGCCTTCTGATACGAGAGTTTGTCCGTTGATATCCTCAATCTCCTTCACTCTCTGTATCTTGGTAAGAATGAAATCAGTATACGACGATACTCGCATATCGCGCCAAGCCTCGTCGTAGTCGTGGTTTTTCTTTATCATCAAGTCGAGAGCCTCTTTAGCCTTTTCGTCATACATAGCCAAGGCGTCCTCAGGAGTGATGTCCACCTGGTCGGCAAATCCCTTTTCTATCTGTATCAAGCCCACAATACCATAATTGATAAGAGCTATGAATTCAGGGCGTATGCCTTCGCCCACCAGCGACACCTGCTTTATCTCCAAAGAGCGAATACGCTTTGCTTTGATGAATAGCTGGTCGGTAAGCGACGATGGTCTAAGTATTCGCCACGAAGCTCCATAGTCGTGGAGTTTCTTGGCAAACAAGCTACGGCATTCTGCCATAACATCCTTAAACTGCTGTTCTGTATCTTTATTTTCCATAATGTGGGTGCAAAGTTAGTGATTATAATTGAGATATGGCACGCCGAAGGCGAATTTTTCATTTCTGCTTCATGCGCACGGCTCTCACTACGGCACATTGTGTGTCGTATCTCACTTGCAGCGAGTCGCGCTTTAGTCTCAGCTGGTTGCGTGTGGCAATATCTGTAGCGGCATTCATTTGTGCTATCACCACCTGCAATGCAGAGTCGGTAACGGCGATGTCTTGTTGTGCAAGCTTGATGTTCGCATCTTGCCACAGAGTCAGCGACTTCTTTCTCAGCTCTATAGCCTTAGGGTATTTTTCTCTCAACACCTTTATAGAGTCGAGTGTAGCCTGATAGTTGCCTGCCTGATATAGGTTTTCTATCTCAGAATATAGCGACTGCGCCTTGTCTTCTTCTTGATTACCACAGCTTGCCAACGTGAGCAAAGCCATAGCCACAATAGCAATGTTTGTTTTCATAATGTGGCAAAGTTAGCAAAAAAAATGATAAATGCCATCATCAAAGAGCATTTTTGACCAATTATATATTATTACTTGCAGATTTTTATGTAATTTTGCACCTCCAAAAGTATTTTGATAATGAGAAACCTTACTAATGCCCAATTGGCAGAACTCCTTGATAAAGATATTTTCCATAAGATTTCACAAGCCGCTGACTCGCTTGGTATGGAATGCTATGTAGTAGGTGGATATGTTCGCGACCTATTCCTTGAGCGCCCTTCCAACGATATCGACGTAGTGGTAGTGGGAAGTGGAATTCAGGTGGCAACAGCCCTAAAAGGTATTCTTGGCAAGAAGGCTCATATTTCTGTATTTAAGAATTTCGGTACAGCACAAGTTAAATACAAAGACACAGAGGTGGAGTTTGTGGGTGCACGAAAGGAAAGCTACACTCACGACTCGCGCAAGCCTATCGTCGAAGACGGAACTTTGGAAGACGACCAAAATCGTCGCGACTTCACCATCAACGCTCTCGCCGTATGCTTGAATGGAGATAGATTTGGCGAATTGGTAGACCCCTTTGATGGCGTCTACGATATGGAAGACGGCATCATAGCCACTCCGCTCGATCCAGACATCACTTTCTCCGACGACCCTTTGCGAATGCTTCGTTGTGTGCGTTTTGCCACTCAGCTCAACTTCACTATTGAGCCCGAAACCTACGAGGCGTTGGGCAGAAATGCTCATCGACTAAAGATTATCAGCGGAGAGCGCATACAGGAAGAGCTAAACAAGATAATGCTTTCTTCTCACCCAAGCAAGGGCTTCTATTATCTCAGAGAGTCGGGACTGCTCGACCTTATTTTGCCTGAGCTTGTGAAACTCGACATTGTTGAAGAACGCAACGGACGAGCACACAAAAACAACTATCTTCACACCCTCGAGGTGCTTGAGAATGTTTGCAAGCATAGCGACAACCTGTGGCTTCGTTGGGCTGCTCTGCTCCACGATATTGGCAAACCACGTAGCAAACGTTGGGAGCCTGCCATCGGATGGACATTCCACAACCATAATTATTTAGGTGCGAAGATGGTGCCTGAGATATTCCGCAGGCTGAAGCTTCCGATGGATGCAAAGATGAAGTATGTGCAAAAGATGGTCGACCTCCACATGCGTCCTATCGTTATTGCTGACGAAGAGGTTACGGATAGTGCTGTGCGCCGACTAATGAATGATGCTGGCGACGACATCGACGACCTTATGACTCTTTGCGAAGCCGATATTACCAGCAAGAATAGCTTGCGCAAACAGCGCTTCTTGGATAATTTCCGCATTGTTCGTGAAAAGCTTGCCGACCTCAAAGAGCGTGACTACAAGCGATTGTTGCAGCCATGCATAGATGGCAACGAGATAATGGAGATGTTCAACCTCAAGCCTTCTAAGGAAGTTGGAGAGTTGAAGAAAACTCTAAAAGATGCTGTTCTCGACAATGTGGTTGAGAATGAGCGCGAACCTTTGATGAAGTTATTAATGGATAAAGCAAAAGAGATGGGACTTTCATAAGTCTCATCTCTTTTGCTTTTGCTTTAATTTGTAGCGTATTTTCTTGATAACTGCAATAAAAAACCTATCTTTTAGCAGAAAATGATGATTATTGGTGTGGCTGTTTGATAAGCTGCTTTCTTTCAGTGATTTAGCAGACTTCGTTTGCTGTCGAAGTTATGTTTCTATCAATCATGCTTACTGTCAAATGTATCTTTGCTTTCTATCAAATCTATTTTTGCTTTCTATCAAATGTCAATATGATAGCTGTCAAATGTAATTTAATTTATAGTTTACTATATATACGATTATTCATATTTATAGTTCTTTTTGTCTTTTCGCTACAAGTTTGCCAATTATTCGTTTTTATCTTTTATATAGTTTTGTAACTACTCGTAATCTTTGTTAAAAAACTAACTGAATTATGTTAGTTTTCCACTATTGTTGTTAACTTTGCACTCACAAAAGCAATAATAGTCTTTAGACTATGGTTAGAAGTATAGGAAAAGAGTCAACTATTTACACCTTATTAATATATATACTATGACAAATGAGCTATGATTGTTCATTGTGTATTGTCGTGTATATATGTCGATATCTATAAAGAGGAAAGATTCGAAAATATTAATATAATTATAACAATTAGGTATGAAAACAACAAAGATGTTAATGATTGCGGCTCTCGGCGCAGTGCTCGCATCGTGTGGAAGCAAATCGGGTGGCGGCAAGCCAAACTTTGCAGACAACGAGTATGCAGTTAGAACCGTTGAGGCTCAGGGAACAGAGTTGCAGACCACTTATCCTGCAACTATCAAGGGTATCCAGGATGTTCAGATTCGTCCAAAGGTATCTGGTTTTATCACTAAAGTTTGTGTACATGAAGGTCAGACCGTAGGCGTTGGTCAGCTTCTTTTTGTTATCGATAACGAAACTTATCAGGCACAAGTTCGCCAGGCTAAGGCTGCGGTAAATACAGCTAAGGCACAGCTCGCAACTTCTAAGCTTACATACGAGAACTCTAAGCAGCTATATAATAATAAGGTTATTGGTCAGTTCGAGCTCTCTACTTCTCAGAACAATTATTCTACAGCAAAGGCATCTCTCGCTCAGGCGCAGGCTGCTCTTGCTTCTGCCGAAGAGGCTTTGAGCTTTTGTTATGTAAAGAGCCCTGCAGCAGGTGTTATCGGTTCTTTGCCTTACAAGGTAGGTGCTTTGGTTAGTGCTTCAAGCCAGGAACCTTTGACCACAGTTTCTGATATTTCTACTATGGAGGTTTACTTCTCGCTCACAGAGAAGGATATGATTTCTCTTACCAAGAACGCTGGTGGTATGAAGGGTGCTCTCTCTGCATTCCCGGAAATCAAGCTCCTGTTGGCTGATGGCACCATCTACAACCACCCAGGAAAGGTTGTTAAGGCAAGTGGTGTTATCGATGCTGCTACTGGTTCTGTTTCGCTTATCGCACACTTCGCTAACCCAGAGCATACTCTCCGCAGCGGTGGTTCTGGTCAGATTGTAATCCCTACTTTGGCAAGCAACTCTATCATCATTCCTCAGGAGGCTACCTCTGAGGTTCAGAACAAGAAGTTTGTTTATGTAGTTGGCAAAGACAACAAGGTTAAGTATACCGAAATTCAGGTTAACCCACAGGATGATGGTAAGACATACATCGTTACTGCAGGTTTGAAGGTTGGCGACCGCTACGTTTCTAAGGGTATTACTTCGCTTACCGACGGCAAGGAAATCAAACCTATCTCTGAGGCTCAGTATCTCAAGAAGATTGAAGATGCTGCTAAGCTCGCAGAAAAGCAGGGCTCAGCAAAGGGATTTGCTGATGCTATGGGCAAGAAATAATTAGTGAAGAGGGAAGAGGGAAGAGTGAAGAATCAAAATGATTTGGTGTTTAAAGCTCTTGCATCTTCAATCCTAACCATATAATAATAAATCAAATGACATTTACAAACTTCATAAAGCGCCCAGTACTTTCGACGGTGGTTTCCATCTTCTTCGTACTGTTAGGTACCATCGGTATCATCTCGCTCCCTATTGAGCAGTATCCTGATGTGGCTCCTCCTACCATTTCGGTGCGCACAACATATACTGGTGCTGATGCACAGACTGTGCTCAACTCCGTGATTACTCCTCTTGAGGAGAGTATCAACGGTGTGGAGAACATGACATACATGACTTCTCAGGCCACCAACGATGGTTCGGCTTCTATCACCGTATACTTTAAGCAGGGTTCCGACCCTGATATGGCTGCCGTAAACGTTCAGAACCGTGTTTCTCAGGCTCAGGCTTTGCTTCCTGCCGAAGTAACTCGAGTTGGTGTAACCGTTAACAAGCAGCAGACTTCTAACGTTATCATGTATACTCTTACCACAGAGGATGGACGATATGATGACGAATTCCTTACCAACTACAACGATATCAACATAGTTCCTGCATTGAAGCGTGTAAGTGGTGTGGGTGCTGTGCAATCGCCTGGTATGAAGACATATTCTATGCGTATATGGCTTCAGCCTGATAAGATGAAGCAGTACAACCTTATCCCTTCTGACGTAAGCGCAGCTTTGGCTGAGCAGAATATTGAGGCTGCTCCTGGTAAGTTTGGTGAGCAGAGCGATATGGCTTACGAGTATACTATGCGCTATAAGGGTCGTCTGAAGACTGCAGAAGAATATGGAGATATCATCATTCGCAGCGATGCTAATGGTCAGACTCTTCGTTTGAAAGACGTTGCTAAGGTAGAGCTTGGTGGTTTGATGTATAGCGTTGGTATGAAGAACAACGGTCAGCCTTCTGTAATGGCTATGGTACAGCAGATTGCTGGCTCTAACGCTACACAGATTGCTAAGGACGTAAAGGCTGAGCTCGAAAAGCAGGCTAAGTCGTTCCCTCCTGGTGTAGAATATAAGTTGAACTACGACGTTACCGACTTCCTCTTCGCATCTATGGAGGAGGTTATCTTCACCCTTATCATCACTATGTTGTTGGTGTTCGCTGTGGTTTACATCTTCTTGCAGGACTTCCGTTCTACTCTCATCCCTATGATAGCCGTGCCAGTAGCGTTGCTCGGTACATTCCTATTCCTCTGGGTGTTCGGCTTCTCTATCAACTTGCTGGTACTTTCTGCATTGTTGCTGGCTATTGCCATTGTGGTCGACGACGCCATTGTGGTTGTTGAGGCTGTGCATGCCAAGCTCGACCAAGGATATAAGTCGGCTCTTACCGCATCTATCGATGCCATGAACGAGATTACTGGTGCTATCATCTCTATTACCTTGGTAATGGCAGCCGTGTTCGTGCCTGTATCGTTTATGGGTGGTACAAGTGGTGTGTTCTATCGTGAGTTTGGTGTTACCATGGCTGTGTCTATTCTTATCTCAGCTGTCAACGCGTTGACTCTTTCACCAGCTCTTTGTGCTATCTTCCTTAAGCCTCACGAAGGTGAGCACGAGAAGAAGATGTCTGTGATAGATCGTTTCCATGCAGGTTTCAACTATCAGTATGAGAAGATTCTCGAGAAATATAAGAAGGGTGTGGCTAATGTCATCCACCATCGTATTCTTGCAGGTGTTGCCGTAGCTGTGGGTATCCTCGCTATGTGTGTTACTATGGCTACCACCAAGACTGGTCTTGTGCCTGATGAGGATACAGGTGTTATCTTCTGTACTGTTTCTATGGCTCCTGGTACAAGTCAAGAGCGTACAAAGGTTGTCATCGACCAAATTGACAAGATGCTTGCTAACAACCCTGCGATTAAGAACCGTGAGCAGTTGCTTGGTTACAACTTTATCGCAGGTCAGGGTTCCGACCAGGCTACCTTCATCGTTAAGCTTAAGTCGTTCGAAGATCGTCCAGCAGGTTTCTTCTACAACCTCTCTGGTTTGTGGCAGGGCGATGGTATCATGCGATTCTTCGTCAACCCTATGTCGTATACCTCGGTGCTCGGTATGATCTATAAGCAGACTGCCGAAATCAAGGATGCTCAGATCTTGGCGTTCGCACCACCTATGATTAGCGGTTTCGGTGCTACCAACGGTATCACATTCTCTATGCAGGATAAGACTGGTGGCGACCTTAACAAGTTCTTCGAGATTACTAAGAACTATCTTGCTGAGCTTAACAAGCGTCCTGAGATTGCTACTGCTATGACTTCTTACAACCCTAACTATCCTCAGTATATGGTGGATGTTGATGTTGCTAAGTGTAAGCAGAATGGCATCAGCCCTCAGACAGTATTGTCTACACTTCAGGGATATTATGGTGGTCTTTATGCTTCCAACTTCAACTCATACGGTAAGCTCTACCGTGTAATGATTCAGGGAACTGTAGACAGCCGTAAGAACCCGGCAACTCTTACCAATATCTATGTGCGCACTCCTGCGGGCATGGCTCCTATCAGCGAGTATTGCTCTTTGCGCCGTGTATATGGTCCATCTAACGTCAACCGTTTCAACCTCTTCACCTGTATCAATGTCAATGCTACTGCAGCAACAGGCTATTCTTCAGGCCAGGCTCTTCAGGCTGTTGAGGAAGTTGCAGCACAGGTGCTTCCTACCGGTTATGGTCTCGACTATTCTGGTATGACCCGTTCGGAGCAGGAGTCAAGCGACTCTACAGCTATCATCTTCGCCCTCTGTTTGGTATTTGTATACTTGATTTTGTCGGCACAGTATGAGAGCTACATACTTCCGTTGGCGGTTATCCTCTCAATACCATTCGGTTTGGCTGGAGCGTTCATCTTCACCAACCTCTTCGGTCACTCTAACGACATCTACATGCAGATTGCGCTCATCATGCTTATCGGTTTGTTGGCTAAGAATGCCATCCTTATCGTACAGTTTGCCCTTGAGCGTCGTAGAACGGGTATGGCGATACGCTATTCTGCCATCCTTGGTGCTGGTGCTCGTCTGCGTCCTATCTTGATGACTTCTTTGGCTATGATCATCGGTTTGTTGCCATTGATGTTTGCATCTGGTGTAGGTAAGAATGGTAACCAGACTCTTGGTGCTGCTGCCGTAGGCGGTATGCTCATCGGTACTCTCTGTCAGCTCTTCATCGTGCCTGCTTTGTTCGCTGTATTCCAGTGGCTACAGGAGAAGGTTAAGCCTATAGAGTTTGATGATGACAACGCACAGGTAGATACAGAGTTGTTGCAGTATACACATCCTATCGGAAAGAAATAGTTTGAACACCATGAACAAGAAACAAATAATAACACTATTGTCGGCAGCTGCTTTGATGAGCAGCTGCGGACTCTACAATAAGTATGAGCGTCCTGACAATATAGATACTAAGGGCATCATCCGCGATGCTGTATCTAATACAGACACTCTTGCTGTCAACGACACCACAAGCTTCGGTAATCTGCCTTGGCAGAGCGTCTTCACCGACCCTCAGCTTCAGGCTCTTATCCAGCAGGCTTTGGAAAAGAATGTTGACTTGCAGAATGCGGCTCTCAATGTTAAGATGATAGAGTCTACACTCTTGATGTCGAAACTTGCGTTCTTGCCTTCTGTAGCTATCAACCCTCAGGGTACTCTCTCGTCATGGGATGGCTCTAAGACTTCTAAGACTTATCAGTTGCCTGTGGCTGCAAGCTGGAGTGTCGATCTCTTCGGCAATCTGCTTTCTGTAAAGCGTAATGCTCAGATGCAGCTCCTCGCTACAAGGGATTACCAGATGGCTGTGAAGAGTCAGATTGTTACTGGTGTAGCAAATCTATACTATACTCTCTTGATGCTCGACCGCCAGAAGGAAATCCTCGACGAGATGGAGAAGATAACAAAGGAGACTTGGGATATGATGGCTCTGCAGATGCAGTATGGTCGCGCACGCTCTACAAGTGTTCAGAGTGCTGAAGCAAGCTACTATTCTGTTAAATCGCAGGCTGCTGATATGAATCGTCAGATTCGTGAAACAGAGAATTCTCTCTGCCTTCTCCTTAACCAGCCTGGTCAGCAGATTAAGCGTTCTACTCTCGATGCTCAGCAGTTGCCTACTGAGTTTAGCACAGGTGTTGGCATTCAGCTTTTGAACAATCGTCCTGATGTTCATGCTGCAGAAATGAAGCTCGCTGCTTGCTTCCACGATGTGCAGACTGCCCGTAGCCGCTTCTATCCAAGCATCAAGATTTCTGGTGCTGCCACATATACTAATAGTGCTGGTGCTGGTATCATTAATCCGGGTAAATGGTTGCTCTCGGCAGTTGGAAGCCTAACTCAGCCTATCTTTGCTAATGGTCAGCTTATCGCAGGCTTGAAGGTAGCAAAGGCTCAGCAGGAGCAGGCTTTCAATAGCTGGCAGAATGCTGTGTTTAAGGCAGGTAATGAGGTTGGCAACGCTCTCGTAAGCTACAACACTTATTCTGAGAAGTCTGAGTATGATGCAAAGAACATCGACCTCTATACAAAGAATGTTGAAGATACTCGTCAGCTCTATATGAGCAGCGGTACAACATACCTTGAGGTTATCAGTGCTCAGGCAAACCTTCTCAATGCCCAAATTTCTAAGGTCACCGACGACTTCTATAAGATGCAGGCAGTAGTTAGTCTATACTCTGCTCTTGGAGGTGGTACGAAATAATAAAACAATCACATTATGAGCAATATTAGTGACAAGGCTTGTGTAAGCCCAGAGGCGAAGATTGGTAACAACGTTACTATTTATCCTTTCGCATATATCGAAGACGACGTTGTGATAGGCGACAACTGTATCATCTATCCTTACGTTAGCATACTGAACGGCACTCGCTTGGGCAAGGGCAACAAGGTGTTCCAGAATACCGTGCTTGGTGCTGAGCCTCAAGACTTCAACTATCGTGGTGATGCTTCGCAGCTTATCATTGGCGACGAGAATATCATTCGCGAGAATGTTGTTATCAACCGTGCTACATTCTCTGATGGTCAGACTGTCATCGGCGATCGTAACTTCCTCATGGAGGGTGTTCATATCTCTCACGATACCAAGGTTGGTCTGATGAATGTCTTTGGCTATGGTACAAAGATTGCTGGCGACTGTATTATCGGCGACCGCATCATCTTCTCTTCTGGTGTTATCGCTAACCCTGGCGCTCGTGTGGGCGATGCCGCTATGATTCAGAGTGGTACTCGCTTTAGCAGGGATGTGCCTCCATTCATCGTAGCTACCGACAACCCTGTACGCTACGGTGGTGTAAACAGTACCGTACTTCGCAACTACGGCGTAGACGAAAAGGTGATAGCACACATAGCAAATGCTTATCGTCTGGTGTTCCACGGACAAACAAGCGTATTCGATGCTGTCAACCAAGTTGTTGACCAGGTGCCTGATGGTCCTGAGATTCAGAATATCGTGAAGTTTATTCGTGAAACAAAGCTTGGCATTATTTCCAAGCTCTAAACAAGTAAACAGTATTTTTCCTATACATTTTACTCTGTTCTCAAGGTGGGGTGGTCGTGAGACCTGTCCCACCTTTTTGTTTGTATGTGTATTAGTATTATGTTTGTATGTCATCTTATATCTATACATGCAATAGATTCTGAGAATTGCTGAACGCAGTGAAGTTGGAAATGAATATTGAAAAACGTTGGTGTAGTTATATATTTTTTATCTTTGTTTGAAAAAAAATAAAAAAAAGTTTTGAAGTTATATATTTTTGTTGTACTTTTGCTATTGTACTCATGCCGATAGCTGAAGAATGCATTAAACCCAAATCGGTCATTAGAAACAGTTTCTTGTCATTTTCTAATGACCGATTTGGGTTAAACTATGACCATTCAAGTCGCATGATGCTGTTGACTGTACTTCTGGTCTTTTATGGCATTGCTGCCACAAACCATACACATTGGTAATGAAAGCAGCATACAGAGAATGATGCTGCGGATGTTTGGGACTTTTCTGATTTTCATAAATATCATATTTTTGTTTAATTAGGTTTGGTAATAATATCATATCTTATTCACAATCGGATTGCGAGGTGTCCTGCTACCAGCAGACACACTGCTTGCACCTAACATGCACATCAGGAATGAAAGCAAAGTGTAGAGATATACTCTGCGTGGGTGTTTGAATTTGAATGTTTCCATAATAGTTATTTGATTTTATTTTATTCGATGTGGTGCAAATTTAAGGGAATCACGAAACATCTCCAAAGTCTTACAGACGTGAATAGACGTAAAAGATAGAAAAAAGAGGGGTAAAAAGGGGTAAAATGTCTAAAAAAGGAGCTATCTTTGTAGTGATAAATAAAGCTATGAAGATAACACTGAAAGAGCGTATGGCCACATTCCTTGATCAGCGCAGCCACAACTGGCAGCAACGTTTGTGTCTTATTACTTTCCTGATGCTCAGCCTGTCGGTTGTCTTGCCTGGTGTGCCTATGCACATCGTTGGATTGATAGGACGCTGCGACACTCCGCTGCATATAATATCGGCTCTGCTGTGGGTGGCAACGATTGTCGTGTTGGTATTGTATCTGCTGCATCTTCATGCCACTGAAGACTGCTATATCCATATTCGGCATATTGGTTCAACTGACAGAAAGTGCCCGTATCGTATATATTACGGTGGAGCGTCCTGTGGGGTATGAAGATGCGGTATTGTTCAACCAGATAATTTCACTCGCCCTTATAATCTATCTCGTTTTGGCTGCCGTCCGACACATGCCTACAGTGATAGCCCTTATGAGCATAGGCACGATAGTCTTCGCTTATCTATACACAGACGGAGGAGTAAACCGCCAGATAGTGGCTGTATTCATCTTTGTTGAGATTTTCACATGTGTGCTTGGCGAGATGATAAGTCGTGGCATTAGAGGCATGCTGAAGGAGAATGCCGACTACAACTCTACGCTGAACAATCTGCTTGCCACCTTCCACATGACCAAGACGGAGCTGCTCGCCTATATACAGTTAGGGCGCGGCGGTATGGCAGGCAAGGACATATCCGAATTCTTCGACCGTCTCGACGAGTGCACCGAAGCTAACCTTATCAGGGCTGTGGAGCATAGAGTGGATCAGCGCAGGATGCAACATGCCGACATATCGGCTGTTATACCAACGCTGACACCCACCGAGAAGGAGGTGTGCAGGCTTATTATCGGCGGAAAGATGATTAACGAAATTGCCTCCATACTCAATAAAACACCCAACAATATCAGTACTGTGCGCATACATATCCGCAAGAAACTCGGACTTGGCACAAACGAAGATCTTAAGGATGCTTTGTTGAAGTCATTGAGAATGGGGGGCAGTAGGAATATACTATAATATATATATGTGTGTAAAAAAACTGAATCCACTGTCTGGAGTGGATTCAGTAGTAGTATGCTCGGCATGAGCATTGTCTAACGGGTGGAAGTCCCGAGTAAGCCCTAATAGCGGGAATTATATAGCCAAAGGCAAGGCTATCCAACGCTGATGGGTTCATATCTCGAATGGCACCCAAAATAGGAACCGCCGTATGCGGAACCGC
>OIXA01004475.1_pt1 | contig 13383 bp, 12 predicted proteins | sample 1587721 | NCBI WGS metagenome assembly OIXA01 (sample SAMEA3888900, study PRJEB22519) | human gut metagenome | biome: human gut; feature: human-associated habitat; material: faeces | place: Denmark | collected 2013 | reverse complement strand
CGGATGGGAGAGTGGAATAGATGAACAGATTTCCAATCTGGAAAGGAAACCGCATCGGGCGTTATGATGACAGGCTGATTTTACGGTCTGTCATTTTTTTCGCCCTGGTCATTACAGCATTATCCGCTTTTGTGATCCGGCTGACAGAAGGGAATATCCTGCTTAGGGTATTCCTTCTCTTCCTGCTCACGATTTTATGTCTGCTGGATCTACTTTATAAATGGAAAAGCGGCCGCATGACAGACATCCGCAACCGCCAGGCAATGGCGCGTATGCTGCTGGAAAATCGATGGTTTGAGACAGAGCCACTGCAGCAGAGTAAAACAGGCGGCAGAATGGAGCGGATCACATATTTTCCGGCGCTTTATTACAGGCGGAAAAAACGGTATATCTATGTGACAGTCAAGATCAGTATGGGAAAGTATCAGGATAAGTTGCTTACCCTGGAGGAAAAATTAGAAACCGGGTTAAATTGTGAACTGGTAAAAAAAGATACAAGAGATATCTGGGTTAAATATGAATTCCTGACCGGAGTTGAAAAGAACCGGATCGATATTCAGGATGTGAAGGCAAAAAATGGAGAATTAAATCTGATGAAACATATTTCATGGAAGTATGACAAATTGCCGCACATGTTGATTTCAGGTGATACAGGAAGCGGAAAGACAATCTTTCTGCTGATCGTGATAAAAGCGTTATTAGAATCCGGTGCAGTGCTGCATATCTGTGATCCGAAGAAAGCGGACCTGTCCTATTTATCCAGGATCATGCCGGATGTGAACTACGATACAGAGAACATGATGGGATGCGTGGAGGCTTTCTATGAGGGAATGGAAGCCCGTTATGATGAAATGCAGGAACATCCGGATTTCCGGATGGGTGCGAATTATGCGAAAGTCGGTTTGACGCCGCATTTTCTGATCTTTGATGAATATGTGGCATTTATGGATACGCTTGCAAAAAAAGAATGGGAAGAGGTTATGAAGCTGATCCGGATTATTATCATGAAAGGCAGACAGGCAGGATATTTTATCATTCTTGCATGCCAGCGACCAGATGCAAAATACCTCGGAGATGGTGTCCGCGATCAGTTCGGTTTTCGTGTTGCGCTGGGCAGTATGTCTGCAAGTGGCTACACCATGATGTTTGGCAGTATTGACAAACAATTCAAAGAAAAAGATATTGCCGGACGTGGCTATGTAAACACTGGAAACGGTATTGTAACAGAGTTTTACGCTCCATATGTAGATCCGGGATATGATTTTTTTGCAGAGCTGTCGCGGATCTATGAGAAAAGACAGCAGGAAGGAGAAGCGTGTGATCGAATGTATGAAAACGGCAGCGAAACTGCCGGAGAGGAATAAGGGAAAAATGGAAGAAGAAAATACAAACGAAAAACAGACGGAACATATTTATATCAGCGGACCGATTACCGGAACATCGGATTATATGGAACGTTTTGAGAAAGCAGAAAAGGAATTAATAGAAAATGGATATTCTGTGATCAATCCGGCGAAAGTCAATGCAATGCTGCCGGAAGATGCGACGTGGGAGGAATATATAAAAGTATCATTGACGCTGCTGTCAATCTGCACCGGGGTGTACATGATGCCGGGCTGGAGGGAGAGCCGTGGTGCAGTACTTGAGTTTATGCAGGCAAGACGTAATGAAATGCAGATCTATGAGGATATCCCTGGGAGACTGCAGGACTGAATTATAAAATGGGATGGTGGCAGATGTGGAAAAGAACCAGGAGACGTTAAAAGAGATTGAGAAAAAACGCAAAGAACTGGGATTATCCCAGGTAGAACTTGCAAAACGTATTGGTTTTTCAAGAGGCTATTATAACATGCTGATACACGGGAAAAAGCCGGTCAGTGACAAGCTGGCTGACCAGCTGCAAAATGTGCTTCAGGAATACCGGAAAGAAAAAGAAAGCGGTTATAGAACGCAGACAGAAGATCCGACGGAATGTTTTAAATCAGCGGATGATGTATGGAACACCGGAGAAGAAGGATGCATAGAAGAAAGTGAAGATTCCATTGCATTTGATCCGGTGGAATGGATTACGAACCTGGAAGCCAGACGAAAAAGCTACGGCGTATCACAAAGTGAATATGCAGAAACGGCAGGAATCAATAGAAGTTATTACAGTGTATTGTTGACCGGAAAAAAACGGGCAACAAAAAAGCTGTTAGAACATTTGGAAATGGTTCTTGAGATATTTAATCCGGATAAAGAAATGGAAATTTTATTTGACTATGTTCGGATCCGGTTTGCAACCACGGATGAGAGACGCGTGATCGAAGATGCCATGAATATCCGGATGCAGTACATGATTGAGGAAGCGCACAGCTTTTACGGTTACGGACGCCAATATATCTACGGTGATATCACGGTTATGGTATCGCCGGAACATGAAAAAGGGATCCTGCTTGAACTAAAGGGCAAGGGGTGCAGACAGTTCGAAGCGTTTCTTAAGGTGCAGAAACGTACCTGGTATGATTTCTTCCGGACGGCAAGAGAAATGGGGGCGGTATTTAAGCGGATCGATATTGCGATCAACGACCGTGCCGGGATTTTAAATATACCGGAGCTGGCAGTAAAATGCCGTCGGGATGAATGCATCACGATTTTTCACAGTTTTAAGGATTACCAGTCCGGGGAACTGATAAGGAACCGGGAAGAAGATGCAGCAAGCATGGGAAATACATTGTACCTGGGATCATTAAAAAGTGAAATTTACTTCTGTATTTATGAAAAGGACTATGAACAGTATGTAAAAAACGGCACGCCGCTGGATGAGGCGGAAACGAAAAACCGTTTTGAAATACGGTTAAAAGACGAACGTGCGGAGGCAGCGGTGGATGATCTTTTGGAGATGGAAGATGTAGCCTGTACTGCCTATTCTATCATCAATCATTATGTAAGGTTTGTAGACGCAGATCCGGAGCAGGAGCGCAGAAACTGGCCGCTAAATGAGCGCTGGGTGTGGTTTTTAAACGGACAGTACCGGAGCATTAAGCTGACGACAAAACCGGAAGAGTACACACTTGACCGGACACTCCTCTGGCTTACAAGACAGGTCGCACCGTCCCTTAAAATGGTACAGAAGCTGGATGATCTCAGAGGCACGCGCCTGGCGAAGGATATGATCGAGGAAGCCAATCTGTCCCCGCATCATAAAAAGATCTTAAAACAACAGCAGGCGGCACTGGACGATGTTGTCACAGCAAGGCAGAAAGGAAGAAAATGGATTGATGATCTTAAAGAGGAATATATGGAATCCTGAAATTGCGGCGTCGCAATTTTTAAAGCGCAAAGCTGGATGTGTTATGGAACATGCGCCATAAAGAAGAAATAAAAAGAAAAAAGAAAAAATGTAACAGTAAACAGACGGCAGAAGCTGTCTTTTTTTATGCACAAAAATGTGCGGAAAGGAAAGAGAAAGATGAATTTTGGACAGGGAATTTATACGTGGCTCATGACGAATATACAGCCTCTGGTTTTAGGAGGGATTATTATTGTTGGTCTTGTGCTTTTATTTAAACACAAGATTGCGGAGCTGATTGTTTTTGCAATTATCGCGGTCATAGCGGTTGGTTTTGTCTTTAATCCCTCTGGGACAAAAGACACGATGTTAAAGATCTATAATGGCACGATCATCGAGGGCGGTGCTGCAGATGATGTAGAAGATGGAGGAAAATAATCTCTGATAAAAATAAGGTGCGGGGCGGGCTGCCCTGTGCCTTAGCTAAGTGAAAAAGGATGAAGAAAACCGCCGGACAGGCAGAAAGGAAAGAAAGGGAAGAAATGAAACAGGTAAAGTCATATACAAGCATCTGGAATGTTGAAAAAGTGATACATGCGGTCGGGGATGTTAATCTGCCGTTTCCGGCGACGATAACACAGATCGGGTATTTTACCGGAACGGCAGTTGTATGTCTTATGATTCACAACCTGCCGCCATTTGTGTATATAAAAAGTTTCGTTGTATGGGCTGCGATATGCGTAGGAAATGCGTATCTGATGTCAAAAAAGAGCTTTGATGGCAAAAATCCGTACCGATTCTTATGCGCGGCGTTTAATTATCTGATACGCCCAAAAGAGACTTATGCAGGAAAACGTGTGGTGTATCGTAAAAAGACGGTAAATGAATATATTACCGCAGTGAGGAGGGATATCTATGTTCCCGATTAAGTACATCGAAAACAATATGATCTTAAACCAGCAGGGAGAATGGTGGGCGTATTATGAACTGATCCCGTACAACTATGCTTTTTTATCTCCGGATGAAAAGATGGCAGTACATGAACGGTTCCGTCAGATCATGACGGTAAACAGGGAAGGCAAGATGCATGCGCTCTGCATTGCATCTGAAACATCCGTAAGGGACAGGCAGGAACGCTGCAAGAGACACTTAAAGGGGGATCTTAAAGAAACAGCAGAAAAAGTGATCGACATCCAGACAGAAGGACTGATCACTTCCATGGGTGGAATGGAAAATGAAGTTACTTACCGTTTCTTTTTAGGATTCAAGCTTATCAAAGGGGAGGAAGAGGTCAGTGTAAAGAAGATAAAAGAAGACGCTTTAGCTGTATTTACAGAGTTCATAAACAGTGTCAATCATAACCTGATGGGGGATTTTGTCAGTGTAAACAGTGCGGAGATAGAGCGGTATGTGAAACTGGAAGACTTTTTAAGGCAGCGCGTAAAAGGAAAATTTTCCTTAAGACGCTTAGAAAAGAAAGACATTGGTTACATCGTGGAGCATATCTATGGACAGCAGAAAACACCGTATTATAAATACGAGTATTCATTTCCAAAAGAAAAACTGGAAAAAAAGACCGTAGTCCGTAAATACGACATTCTCCGCCTGACGCGCTGTGTGCTGCAGGAGCATCAGAAACATATCCGGATGATAAGGGAAGAGGGGGAAAGCTATGTTGCATACCTGACAATCAATGCTTTAATCGGGGAACTGGAGTTTCCATCGTCGGAGATCTTTTATTATGAGCAGGAGCGTTTCCGTTTTCCGGTAGACGTCAGTATGAACGTTGAAATCATGCCGAACAGAAGCGCATTGACGACGGTCAGAAATAAGAAAAAGGAATTAAATGACTTAGATGAGCATGCGTATGAGGCTGGTGCCGATACGGATAATTCCGTGGTAGAGGCACTGGTGGATGTGGACGAGCTGGAAAAGGACTTAGGCAGAACAAAAGAATCCATGTACAAATTAAGCTACGTTGTCCGGATTGCTGCAGAAAGCGAAGAGGAGCTGGAACGTCGTATCGCGGAGGTCAGGGATTATTACGAGAATGATTTTAACATTAAACTGGTACGCCCGTTTGGCGATATGATCGGATTCCACGAAGAATTTATTCCGTCTGGATCAAGATATGAAAATGATTATATCCAGTATGTGAAAGCAGATTTCCTGGCGGGACTTGGATTCGGTGCAGCGCGCATCCTGGGTGATCCGGATGGAAGTTACATCGGGTATGACACGGAGACTGGAAATAATATCTACATAGACCCGTCTCTTGCCTGTCAGAACGTAGCCGGCAGTGTTACAAATGCCCTTGCTGTGGCATTTACCGGAACGCTTGGCGGTGGTAAATCAATGTCTGCAAATAACATCATTTACCAGGAAGTTTTACATGGCGCAAGGGCGCTGATCCTTGATCCGAAGTCGGAACGCGGGAAATGGAAAGAAATGCTTCCGGAACTTTCGGATGAAATTAACATTATCAACCTGACCAGTGATGAGGGCAATAAAGGAATGCTTGATCCGTATGTGATCATGCAGAATAAGAAAGATGCAGACAGCCTGGCGATGGATATCCTGACATTTTTGACTGGTGTCAGTATTAAAGATGGAAAACGTTTCCCGCTTTTACGTGATGCGGTAAAGGCAGTTACAAAAAGATCGGATAGCGGACTTTTATATGTGATCGATGAATTAAATGAGATGGAGGATGAAGAAGCGCATCTGCTTGCAAGCCACATAGCAGCGTTTACCGATTATGATTTTGCGGGATTGCTGTTTTCAGATGGAAAAGTGACGCGTAAGATCAGTGCAGATAAGGCTTTAAACATTTTGCAGGTGCAGGATCTGATGCTGCCGGATTCTGAAAAAAATGTGGAGGAATATACCAGTATCGAATATTTAAGTATTGCGGTTATGATCGCGATCGGAACTTTTGCATTGGATTTTATTTATTCAGACAGGAAAATTTATAAAATCGTTGCTTTAGATGAGGCATGGAGTCTCCTGCAGGTAGCACAGGGAGCAGCTTTATCGAATAAACTTGTACGTGCCGGACGTTCCATGCAGTCCGGTGTATTTTTTATCACGCAGAGTTCTTCCGATCTTCTGGACGAAAAAATCAAAAACAATATCGGTTTGAAGTTCGCTTTTCATTCCACAGATAAGACGGAGATCCGGAATACATTAAGATTCTTTGGGCTGGATCCGGATGATGAAGAAAACCAGAATGCGATCATGGCATTAGAAACTGGGGAATGTCTGATGCAGGACATATATGGACGTGTTGGAAAAGTACATACACAGATATTACTGCAGCATGTATTTGACGCATTTGATACCAGACCTCCAAGAAGGGAGGAAGTTTCATGAGAAAGAAATGGGGAATGAAAACAAAAAGACTGCAAAAGCCGCGCAAACAGATCCTGTCAGCATTTCTTGTATGCATGCTTCTGACAGGATTATTTTTATCGGCTGCCAATATGGAGGTAGCTGCGGCTTCCGGACTGGTAGATGAAACGATCGATGCTGGAAATCTGTATAGTCAGTACCGATGGGATAATTATCAGATCGATTTCTATGTGGACACTTCCTGGGACTGGCTTCCCTGGAATTGGATGGACAGGATAGATAATAAGATTTCATCCGTTTTTTATGGAATCAGTGACGGAATCTGGCTGATCAGTGTATTGCTGAGCAGCGGAACGGGATATATTGTGCAGCAGACGTATTCGCTTGATTTTATCGGTGATATGGCAGACGACATCGGAAAGAACATTCAGATCCTGGCGGGCATGAATACCGGATCGAAGAAATTCAATGCGGATGGTTTTTATACCTGGCTGTTACTGTTTATCGTATTGATCGTGGGCGGCTACATGGCATATGCCGGGCTGATCAAAAGAAAAACCACAGAGGCAGTCAGCGCAGCGGTAAATATGCTTGTGATCTTTCTTTTAACTGCCGCGTTTATTGCTTATGCGCCGCAGTACATTAAAAATATCAATGATTTTTCCGCGGATTTAAGCAATGGTGTCCTGGAGCTTGGGGCAAAACTTGTCATGCCGGGAAATGATGAGATGGGAGTAAAAGCAACAGACAAGATCCGGAATAACCTGTTTGCAATTCAGGTCTATAAACCATGGCTGCTTTTGCAGTTTGGTACGACGGATGAAACTGCAATCGAATCAGAGCGTATTGCAGCGGGAGTTGATGGAGATCGTATTAAATCAATTTTATCTGTCAGTCCTGTAACGAATTTCGGAGAAGACCGTCAGACTGCAGTAAAGACAGATATTGAAACTTATAAAAATGTAAATATGACTGTGACGAGTGTAATAGGCAGATTTGGGACGGTCCTTTTGGTATTTTTCCTGAATCTGATCATCAGTATTTTTGTGGTCATAATGTGTGGGCTGGTTATATTTACCCAGCTTTTGTTTATCATATTTGCGTTGTATCTGCCGCTGAATTTTATTTTATCCATGCTGCCGACTTATAACGGATTGTTGAAAAAGGCGGTGTTAAAACTGTTCAATACGATTTTAATGCGCGCAGGATTAACACTTCTCATTACGATTGCGTTTTCTCTATCTGCAATGATCTATTCCATGTCAGGAGATTATCCGTTTTTAATGGTTGCATTTTTACAGATCGTTGTTTTTGTTGGAACGTATTTAAAGATGGATGAAATTTTATCTATGGTTGCGTTAGGAGATGGCGGCAGCAATAAGCGTGGTCGTTTCTTAAAGAGCATGGGAAGATATATGGTTATGAGAAAATTGTTTGGACGAAGGTATTATTCTGGCGGCAGACGTGCTGCAGTAAGCAGAAGTGCAGGAAATGGAACTGGCGGCGGTACAGGTGGAAATGCTGGAAGCAGTTCTGGAAATGAACCGGCGCCTTCAGGTGAAAGCAATTCACAGAGGGCATCATCACATACAAATAATAGTGGCAGTAAGCCTGTAAGAGAACCAGTCCGGGCAAATGAAAATGTGAATGGGACGGAAAACAATGGAGCGTCTGAAAATGAAAGAACGACAGTATCTTACGGCAGTAAAACACAGTCTGCAGGTACAAAAGCCGGAAAACGTGTCGGTATGGTTATGGATTCCGGAAAACGCTTAAAAGACCGCATGAGCCTGGTAAAGGAAAATGTAAAGAATACACCGACTGAAATAAAATATCAGGCAGGATTGCATCGGAAAGCAATAGATCGGAACGTAAAAGACTTTAAAGAGAGCATAGCTGGAGAACGGAACAGGAGAGAAACGGGACGTCTGCAGGAACGAAACCGGATTCAGACAGATGCAGGAAGGAAACGCCGTGAAATGTATCTTGCGAAGCGAAGAAATGAAACTGCGCTAAAACGTTATGATGGAATTAACATCCACCAACGGATTCCGGTAAATGGAAAAGAACTGGATAAATACCGTGGTGTGGATGGTTTAAACCGCAGTGCGAAGGCTGGAAAGAGTTTTATTGACAGCAGAGGACAGATGCGAAAGGCATCCGATGAAAAGTTAAGGGACATGGCAGGAAGTGAAGAACGGATCAGAAAGAATGATCAGAAGACGGAACGAATAGGAACACCGTTAGAGGAGATCCGTTACAAACAGAGCATAACCCGTCTTCCGTATTCAGATAAGGACGTGAGAAAAGAGCTTGGAACTTATGGAACGATGTTAAACAGTACGGATCAGGAAAAATTTAGGAAAGACCTGCATCAGCAGAGAAATGAAGATCATGGGCTGCAGGAGAGAAATGGTGGACAAAGTGTAAGAGAAACGGAAACAGGAACAGAGTCTGTACCTGGCAGAACCATTATAAGGTCTGGCGGAAATGCAAAAGACTTAAGAAGTGATGTTTTAGCAGAGCGAAGGAGCGCAGGACATGCAGAACCGCATGTAAAAAAGATAACAGGATTGAAAAAGGATGATCGGAGGACAGACAGGAGGAAATAAAAAGAGATGAAACGTGTAAAACGGATCATAGGTACGTTATGTATTTTGTTTCCTGTTTTTCTGTTTTTGATTTGCGGCGTGATGCTGATCGGAATATCCGATGAGGGTGAAGACGGGGATCCGGCGCATGCGTCCGGTCTTGGTTTGTCTGACAAAGTAAGGGAATATGCAGCGTTTGTCGGAGATACGGCGGCGGAATACAACATACATGAGTATGAAAAGTATCTGCTTGCGATCATGATGGTGGAGACTGGAGGGGAAGGAAATGATCCGATGCAGTCACTTGGAAACAGTAGTCTGACAGAAGAAGAGAAAACCCCTTCGGAATCTATCAAGGCTGCGGTTGCATATTTTGCCATGTTGCTGCAGAAAGCGGACACGTTAGGTTGCGATCTTGATGCAGTGATCCAGGCATACAATTATGGAGCCGGATATATTGATTATGTATCAGTCAGGGGAAAGGCTCATACATTTCAGTTGTCGTGTGATTTTGCAAGCAGCAAATGCGGCGGCAGAAAAGTAAAGTATGATAATCCGGTTGCGATCGCGCAGAATGGCGGATGGAGATATGGCTACGGAAACATGTTTTATGTATATCTTGTAAAACAATATCTGGAGTCAGAGCCGTTACCAGCAGATACGGCGAATGCGGTTCTTGCGGAAGCTTATAAATATCAGGGATGGAAATATGTCTGGGGTGGTTCAAGTCCGCAGACATCCTTTGACTGCTCCGGGTTAACGCAATGGTGTTTTGGACAGGCGGGAGTGTCACTGCCGAGGACAGCGCAGGAACAGTATGAAGCCGTGCAGCATCTGGAGCTGGAGGAAGCGCAGCCGGGAGATCTGGTCTTTTTCACGAAAACATATAAGACAGACAATTACATCACGCACGTTGGGATCTATGCCGGAAATGGAAGGATGTTTCATGCCGGTAACCCGATCGGCTTTGCAGACTTAAATACGAATTTCTGGAAAGAACACTTTGTATGTATTGGAAGGGTCAGTACACCGTCGCAGTAAATGCGACGTCGCAACAGCAGAAAGGAAAAGAAGACAGGGAGAGCGGAAATAGGAAGGAGATATTCTAATATGAAGAAAGAACAGATAAAAGTGATGATTAGTAAAGTAAAAAATAAGATCTGGCTGTTTTTAAAAAAGATATATGCAAAACTGCCGGAAAAAGTGAAAGTACATATCAGGAAGTTAAAACCAAAAGAAAAGATAAAAGGTGAGTATAGAGGCAGTGATCAGGCAGAAGAGATGCCGGTTTTAAAGGTATCTCCAAACAGGAACTGGATCCGGTTATTCTGGGTTTTGTTAGTGGTCAGCATTATACTGGGAATTTACAATAACTTCACATCAGTTGATACGGTTACAGTTGAAAAAGAAACTGTGGTTGAGGAAAAATTAAAAGATACAAATGCCTTGGAGAGTTATGTGAAAGGTTTTGCAGGTGTATATCATGCCTGGGGAAACACAGACCGGGAGATCAGCAAACGGGAAAAGGCTCTGGAAAAGTATCTTCCGGAAACGCTGCAGCTTATGGATCGTGGAATGATCACGACAGACTGTCCGACTGCAGCGGAGGTTGAATCCGTAGATATCTGGTCTGTGAAGGATCTTACGGATACAGAGTACGAAGTAACGTATTGTGTAAAGCAGCGGATATCGGAAGGTGAACAGACCGCGGATCAGAGCAATGTGTATCAGATAGCAGTACACAGAGACGAAAATGGGAAAATGTTAGTTGTGAAAAACCCGACAGCGTATGCGCTGCCGGGAAAATCTTCTTATGAGGTAAAAGCAAAAGAATCAGATGGAAGCATAGATTTAAAAACCCAGACACAGATCGAAGATTTTTTGAATACGTTTTTCAAGCTGTATCCGCAGGCATCGGCGAAGGAGCTTGTCTATTATGTAAAGGATGGTGTCCTTCCGGCAATCGGAAAGAATTATGTATATGATGGACTGGCAGGAAAAGCCTACTATATGGAAGGTGATCAGACGAAAGCAGAAGTTTATGTAAAATACCTGGATCAGGATCTGAAGATCACACAGATCATGCAGTATAAGTTGACACTGGAGAAGGGGGATAACTGGAAGATCATGGAGGCAGAGTGATGAAAGAAAAGATAGAAAACTTTATCATGAAATTTTCATATCGGGAAATACGCAGGCGGAAAATACAGGCTTTTAAATGGAGACTGGAGACCTTAAGTTCCATGGGAAAAGAAGAGCTGGAGTTTGAATATGTAGAACAAAAAGTGAGATATGAACATAAAAAGAATGTTTGTGAAGTGCTGCTGATGATTGTTTTACTTGGAATCGTAATGGGTACATGGAGGGAATTTTTTGCTTTTATAAGAACTGCATATCAGTACACTGTAACTTCCGGGTATGATGGCATAAAAGAAATGAACATTTGTTTTTTATTGTCTGTTATTTTGGCGGTGGCGTTAACACTGGCAACATTGATACCTGTGTGTGATAGTGTTGAAGATATGAAAGCTGCAAAGAGAGATCTGACGATCATTGAGATTGTAATGAGAGAGAAAGAAAATGAGAGATAGAGAAAAGACTTCATTCCGGTATAACGCTGGGGTGAGGTCTTTTTTTTGTGTTGAAAATGCTATTTTATAAATAAAACAAAATAAGAGGATACTAACAGACCTTAACCGTAGGGTGGAGTTTGTGGTTAAGCTGCTGTTTATGGAATCGTTGCTAACTGGGTGGAAAATGTTGTGGGAAAATGGTGGGAAAGAGGTTTTCCTTTTCCATGATTTTCCCATACATTATCCACGCGGTTATCAATGATGGAATAGTGGCTTATCCATAAAATCCATGCTGTTCTTAATAATAGATGACGTTTATTGTTTGTACTAATAGTACACTACCCACCGGAGCACTCGATTACAATACCTCCAAGGAAATATTAAAGCTGATTGAGGATGTCAATGTCAAATATGGTAATACAGTTATCATGGTTACACATAACGAGGCAATCCGGCATATGGCAGACCATGTCATCAAACTCCGTGATGGGGCAGTGCGTCATAACGATATCAATGAACATAAAATTTCAGCGGCAGATCTGGGGTGGTAGGGAGCTGTACTGGCGCACAAACTTGTGATGCGCTTAAAAACAGCGCAAGAATGGAGATTAGTATGAAAAAGAAAAAAATTAAAAATCCGCTTATCAGACGAATACCGAGAGAACTGACAGGAGACTGGAAAAAGTATCTTGTGGTAAGTCTGTTCCTGATTCTGATGATCGGCTTTGTGTCCGGCATGTATGTTGCAAACGAGAGCATGATGACAGCGGCTGATGAGGGTGTTGGCAGATACAAGCTGGAAGACGGACACTTTGAATTAAAAAAGAAAGCAGACGAAACACTGCTTGATGCAATTAAGACAGGCGATAAAGCAGATGTCAGACAGTATTACATTGATGAGGCAAAAAAGAAGCTGGATCAATTCTGCTATTCAGCAAAAAAGCTCCAGCTTCCGGAGTTTGTGATATGCCCCCTATATAGCTTTCTGTGTTTTATTTCACTGTTCGCTATATAGGGAGCATATCAAATGTCGGCTTACGTTGCCGAGGTGGTCAGTGCCATTCATCAGGGCGTGCAGGTGCCGGAAGAGGATCTGAACAATCTGCAGACCATTCTTGATTTTCTGAACGGACTGGACACGACTGGCACCGGTGCGCACATCCGCGAGGGCATCGCGCAGGGCATGACGGAAGCGGGCTTCGACAGCGACGCGGAAACGGTCGCGACCAACCTCGAAACTGCACTCAACACTGCATTGGATATTCATTCGCCTTCCCAGAGAGTAAAACCTGTAGGCGAATATGTGTCAGCGGGCGTAGGCGAAGGCATGGGCGGTTACGATTTTACCTCGGATGCAGATGCCTTGGCAGCCAGCGTTGAAACAGCTGTCACCGACGCTTTACCGGGTAATGCGCTTTCGTCCTTTGGCACCAGCGCCGCAGAGGGGCTTGCCAGTGCGCTTTCGTCATACAGCATGGGAGACGCAGGTGCCAACGTTGCTTCTGGCGTGCGCACAGCTATCAGCACCAATCTGACAGCGACGACGCTGCGTTCCATTGGCGTAAATGCCATGTCTGGTCTGAGAGCCGGTATCCTT
>OIXA01004472.1_pt1 | contig 13386 bp, 12 predicted proteins | sample 1587721 | NCBI WGS metagenome assembly OIXA01 (sample SAMEA3888900, study PRJEB22519) | human gut metagenome | biome: human gut; feature: human-associated habitat; material: faeces | place: Denmark | collected 2013 | reverse complement strand
CGGGCAGCCAGCCGAAAGCGGCAGCCTGGATGGCACCGGTGACAGGGCCTGCACCGGCAATGGAGCTGAACTGGTGGGCGAACACCGTCCAACCGTCGGTGGGAACATAGTCCCGGCCATCCTCATGGACAACAGCCGGGGTCTTGGCGGTGGGGTCGATGCCCCACTTGTTTGCCAGCCAGCGGCCGTAGAGTGCGTAAGCACCGAACAGACACACGGCGGCGATCAATACGATGACCAGCGTATTCATTGTTTTTACCTCTTTCCTTTTTTTCACGCGGCAAACCGGCCAGGTGCACAGCGCCGTCCGGCAGACGAAGCAGGGCCGCAGGGTGTAAAAAAGCCCTCGTCCATCCGGAAGATCTTCCTTGGGCGGAAGATCGTTCCCGAAGACGAAGGCTCACACATCCACTGCACAATGTGGATGATTTGCTCCGCGGTACCACTTCGCTTGCTGTCTGTGGACAGCCACTCCCACGCATGGCACATCTGCCATGCTGCCCGGTAACGGGGGCTGGACGGCGTTGCATTACTCAGGACGGTCAAGGTCCCGTTCACACACGCTGCTTGCAGGGGAGGGTCATTTGCTCCTGACTGCCGCCGTTGCATCAAAAAGGGCGGCTCGCTGAAAGAGGGTGCTGCAAATGATCATGTCCTGTTCGTCGCATTTGCCGAATGATTGCTCCTACTTTAGGGCAGAATTCATAATTTGTCAATATATTTCCGGGAAGTTCGGAGGATGCGCCAATTCGGCAAAGAAGTTCTAAGAGAATTTTAGGTGATTTTTATTCATATGTGAAAAGAGCTAAATTGAACAGTGCATTTCCTGAAAAGAGTTCACGCAGAATGCTTGACTTTCACACTTTGAAGTGCTAAAGTAATAACACGATGAACCGACCCGATGTGATCAGAAGAAGGAGAACTGTTATGGCCGAGAAAAATCCCAGAAGAAACGAAACCATCGACGCGCTGTTCGACGCGATCCTCAGCCTGGAAACGCGGGAAGAATGCTACGATTTCTTCGAGGATCTGTGTACCGTCAAGGAGATCTCGGACATGGCGCAGCGTCTGGAGGCAGCAAAGCTGCTGCTGGACGGCAGCACCTACGAGCAGATCGTAAAAACGGTGGAGATCAGCACTGCCACCATCAGCCGCATCAACCGCTGCATCCAGTACGGCACCGGCGGCTACCGGCAGACCATTGAAAAGGTGCGCGAAAAGCAGCAGTAACGCCGCCACACGGCAGGGCATAGGATGGGGCGTGCAAACCCTCTTGACCGGAAAGGATGGTATTCTATGTCTGCTGAAACCTGTACCCGCTCCCAGTGCCCGGAGATGCCCAAGGTCACGCTGGACCAGGCTGTGATCGACCTGATGGAGAGCATCGCCCTGCAGGAAACGGCCCTCAGCCACATTCTGTGCGCCGAAAGCCAGAAGATGAAGGTGGCCATGGGCCTGGATGGGCTGGACCTGTGCAAGCTGCTGGAGGTCAACGACTCGGCAACCAACATGGTGCACGCCGTGGCCAACCTGGAGCTCGTGCTCAAGGATAAGCTGGAGTTCATTCTACTATCCGCCTTCCGGCAGCGGCTGTTCTGCTGACCAGTAAGGCCCTCTGCCTGCCCGGGTGCCGGGCGGGCATTTTTGTTTACCGTCTCTTCACGGAAAGTTTGCATAAAAACCGGAAAATGCATTTGTTGGAATTGCTGAGGCGCACAATCTGTGCTATACTATAGACTGTATCACCATGAAAGTGAGGAAACCGCAATTGCTGCATTACGATGCCATCCTGTTTGACGTGGACGGGACCCTGATCGATTCCGCTCCCGGCATTCTCCATACATTGGAAGAGGTCTTTCAGAAAATGGGCGTGGACGTCACCGGCGTCAACCTGCGCCGCTATCTGGGCCCGCCGCTGCGCAAGAGCTTCGGCGAGCACTTCACCGAGCTGGACAAGATCGAGCAGGCCACCCGCCTCTACCGCGAAAGCTACGCGGTGAAGGGCAGCCACGAATGCGCCGCGTACCCCGGTGCAGCGGAAATGCTGCAGCGCCTGAAGGACGCCGGGCTGATCCTGTGCACCGCTACTTCCAAGCCCACCAAGGTGGTCACCCCGATCCTGGAAGAAAAGGGTCTTGCACCCTTCTTTGATTTCATCGGCGGCGCGTCCATGGACGAGAGCCGCGACACCAAGACCGACGTGGTGCACTATGTGCTCAGCCAGCCCATGCTGCAGGGCAAGCGGGTGCTGATGGTCGGTGACCGCAACGACGACATGCGCGGCGCGGCAGACTGCGGTCTGGACGCTGCCGGTGCACTGTACGGTTATGGCAGCCGCGAGGAGCTTGCGCCCTTCCACCCGGTGCTGCTGGCCGAGAGCTGTGCCGACCTTGCCGACCAGCTGCTGGAGCAGCGTGCCTGAAACAACGCGCAATAAAGGGAATGGTGAAAAAACTATGAGACAGAATACACAACCGGAAAAACAGTCGCTGACGCCCATGCAGAAGCAGGCAGTGCTGGTGTGCATTGTGTGTGCACTGGCGGCGCTGCTGACCATTGGCATCACCCTTGTCCTGATCCACCGTGGCAAGGAACCGGCTGCCTCTTCGGAGCAGCCGGGCACCGAGCAGCCTGCGGATGATGCAAACATCGCCGACCATTACCAGATCAACGAACAGTCCAGTGCACTGCTCCCCGAGACGGCGGACGCGGGTGACGCCTACCAGAGTGAGACGCTGTTCATCGGCGATTCCAACACGGTGCGTCTGTATGCCAACGGCCTGATCAGCCTGCAGCAGTTCTGCGCCAAGGAGGGCATTGGCACAAGCGCTGCCCTGAACGAGGGCATCGTTACCTTTAAAAAGGACAGCAGCCGCTACACCATCGCGGAAGCTGTGGCCAAGATGAAGCCCCGCCGTGTGGTCATCATGCTGGGCACCAACGACACTGGCATGGCCGTGGAGGATTTCATCAGCAATTACAAGCAGCTGGTGCAGGCCATCCAGACCAGCTACCCCTACACCGACATCATCGTCAACACGGTGCCGCCGGTGCCTGCCGACCACTCCAACTATCCCAACATGGACCAGACCAGGATCGACGACTTCAATATGGCATTGCTGTCCATGTGTGAGGAAATGGGCCTGAAGTTCCTCAACACGGCCGAAGCCCTCAAGGATTCCACCGGCTACGGCAACGCCGACTATTACCAGAGCGGCGACATCCACCTCAAGACCTCCGGCCTGAAGGTGCTGTTGAACTACCTGCGCACCCATGCCTACGAGACCGAGGACCGCCGCCCGGACACTAACAACATTCCCAGCCGCGCCGAATATGTGCCCGACCCCAGTTCTGCTGTGGCTTCGTCCAGCAGTGAGGTGACCTCCTCTTCTTCCGAAGTGCAGGAGGACACCACCCAGTATCAGGCATCCTACCGCGTGGATAAGACCGGCGGCGGTACCCTGAGCGCCGGCAATGACAACGGCAAGACCACACTGACCTACAGCGTCGGTGCAAGCCAGTCGGTCAGCGTCACGGCGGTCCCGGCATCGGGTTATGTGTTCGTCAAGTGGAGCGACGGCGTGACCAACAAGACCCGCACAGATGCCAACTTCAAGCAGAATCTGGATGTGACCGCCGTGTTTGCTGCCGCCTCGGTGAAGATCAGCAGCAGCGGCAAGGCTGCAGTGGGCGGCAGTTGCACCTTCCACGCGAAGATCGGCGGCAAGTATCTGGAGGCAGATTCCATCCGCTGGTATGCCAACGGTGTGGAGGCTGCTTCTGCCGCAGGCCAGACCAGCGTGACGGTGCCCATTACGGCTGAGATGCAGGGCACTACCTTCAAGGTCTACGCAGTGGTGAGCTACAACGGCAGCACCGTCACCAGCAACACGCTGGAGATCACGGTGCCCGGTGCCCCGGCAGCTTCTTCGGGCTCTTCCAGCAGTTCTTCCAGCAGCTCCGGCTCTTCTTCGTCCGGCAGTACTGCTTCGTCTGGTTCTTCCAGCACTTCTTCCGGGGCTTCCTCCGGAAGTACATCCGGTTCTTCTTCTTCGTCGGAAAAGGAATCCGTCAGCAGCTCCAACGGGGCCGAGAGCACCAGTTCCTCCCACAGCGGCAGCTCGTCTCACAGCGGTTCCTCGTCGGAAGCCGGAAGCGGCAGCACCTCGCACAGCAGCAGTGCGGCCGCCAGTTCCTCCCACAGCAGTTCCGAGAGCGGCTCTCACAGCAGTGCTTCCTCTGAGAGCCCGGCTCCCAAGGCAGAAGCCGAAAATGACACGGCCGAAGAACCGGCAGCCCGCTCCTGAGCGCAGAACCCTTTGCCCCTGCGCCGCATAGGCTGAGGGGAAGGGAGGCGGTTCGATGTTCTGGGAAGAGCCGCGGGTGCCGGGCCTGCCCGGTGCAGAAGATGTGACCGACGGCAGCGTGGATTACTACGATACCGATTGGGAAACTGTAGAAAACGGTGCACTGGAGGAGGAAATGCAGAAATGCAATGCCACTCCCTGCACCGCCCAAACAACCTGTTCAGAAAACAAACCGGAACAAACCGACGTACAGGCGTATGAAATGATTTCGGAATGAACAGAAGCCAGCTCTGCCCACCGCAGGGCTGGCTTCTCCCTGTTGTAATGCCCGCCCTGCAAAGCGGGCCGGAAAAGGAAATGAGGGGATATTATGGCAAAATACTATTGCATCCTGTTTGATGCGGACAATACGCTGCTCAACTTTGACGCCGCCGAGAGCAAGGCACTGGCCGAAACGCTGGTGAACTACGGCATCGAGCCGGACGCCGAAACAGTGCAGACCTACCGCACCATCAATGAGGAACTGTGGCGTCAGCTGGAAAAAGGCCAGATCCGCCGCGAAAAGCTGCTCAACGAGCGGTTCAGCCGCTTCCTCAAAGCCATTGACGCCGCCGGAGACGGCGCAGAGATGAACCGCTATTATCTGGAGCAGCTGTCCACCCACCCGGACCTGATGAACGCCGAGGTGCTGGATGTGCTGCGGGAGCTGTCGGAGGTGGCCACACTGGCCGTGGTGAGCAACGGCGTCCACAAGGTGCAGACCCGGCGGTTGGCCGAGAGCGGCGTGTCCAACTTCATGGAGGATGTGTTCATCTCCGAGAAGCTGGGCTGCGAGAAGCCCGGTGCACGCATCTTTGACGCCGCCCTGCGGGCACTGGGCGTGGAGAACCGCGAGCATGTGCTGATGGTGGGCGACAGCCTGACCAGCGACATCCAGGGCGGTGCAAACGCCGGGCTGGACACCTGTTGGTTCAACCCCAACCACACCGAGAACCCGGGCAAGGTGATCCCCACCTACGAGATCGCCAGCCTGGAAGAACTTTATCCGCTGGTCATGGAGCAGGACGAGCTGGCCAATGTGGGACTGAAGAACCGCCGCCACCAGTGCTGAGCCCCTGCGGGACTGCAGCAGAACAGAATGGATTGAAACAATGCTGATACATTTAGAAAAACTTGGAAAGAGCTTTGGCGAAAAAGTCGTACTGCACGATGTGACGGCCAGTGTCGAGCGGGAGGACCGCATCGGCATCGTGGGCCAGAACGGCGCGGGCAAGACCACGCTCCTCAAGATCCTGACCGGAGAATATCAGGACTATGACGGGGAATTCAGCGTGACCCATGGCGTGACGCTGGGCTACCTGGAACAGAACGCCAAACTGGACCCCACGCTGGACATCTACGGCGAAATGCGCGCCACCTTTGCGCCGGTGCTGGACGCCATGGCCCAGATGCAGGTTTTGGAGCGCAAGATGGCAGCCCAGCCTGACAACACCGACCTGCTGGCCCAGCACGACGCACTGCAGAACATCGTGGATGCCGCCGACGGCTACAACATGGACGTCAACATCAAAAAGGTGCTGTCCGGTATGGGCTTTGCGCAGGACACCTGGGAAAAGAACATTGCTGTGCTTTCCGGCGGTGAGCTGACCCGGCTGCGTCTGGCAAAGCTGCTGCTGGAAAAACCGGATGTGCTGATCCTGGACGAGCCCACGAACCACCTGGACTTTGCCACCATGGAATGGCTGGAAAATTACCTCAAGGGCTACTCCGGCGCGGTGCTGGTGGTCAGCCACGACCGCTATTTCCTGGACAATGTGTGTACCAAGATCTGGGAGGTTTCCTTCCAGACCATGACCACCTACAAGGGCAACTTCTCGGCTTACCTGCCGCAGAAGGAGGCCGCTGACGCCCTGCGCCAGAAGCAGCACGATGCCGACGTAGCACTGGCCGAAAAGCTGCAGGATTATGTGGACCGCAACCTGGTACGGGCTTCCACCACCAAAATGGCCCAGAGCCGCCGCAAACAGCTGGAAAAGCTGGAGATCACCGAAGCACCCAAGGACGAGACGAACCAGCTCAAATTCCGCTTTGAATACGATGTGGAACCCTGGAACGAGCTGGTGATGCTCAAGAACCTGACCATCAAGATCGGGGACCGCACCCTGCTGGAGCCCTTTACCTATACGGTGTGCCGCGGCCAGCGGCTGATCATTGCCGGCCCCAACGGCGCGGGCAAATCCACCCTGATGCAGGTGCTGGACGGCAAGCGCCGCCCCTCCGGCGGCATGGTGCGGCTGGGCACCGGGGCGCGTCCCAGTATTTTTGCCCAGCAGCAGAACCGTCTGGGGCAGGGCAGGGTCATTGATGTCATCTGGAACAAGTACCCCCGCATGACCGAGCTGGAGGTGCGCAGCCACCTTGCAAAGCTGGGGTTCCGGGGCGATACCGTGTTCAAGCCCTGCGAAGCATTGTCCGGCGGCGAGCTGGCGCGTCTGCGCTTTGCAGAGATCGTGCTGGAACGGCCGAACCTGCTGTTTCTGGACGAGCCCACCAACCACTTGGACATCTACACCCGCGAAAACCTGACCGAAGCACTGATGGCGTACACCGGCACGCTGCTGCTGGTCACTCACGACCGTCACCTGATGAACAGTCTGGCCTGTCCCATCCTCTATCTTGAGGACGGCAAGGCGGTGCTTTACCCCAGCTACGATGCCCTGATGGGACGTGCCGCCCCGGTGCAGACTGCGCAGAAGGCTGCCGAGCCCGTCAAGACTGGCTACGGCAAGGAGCAGCGCCGCCGCCGCGCCGAGCTGCGCGCCAAGATCAAGGCCTGCGAGGACGAGATGGAAGCCTGCGGCGCACGCGAGGTGGAGCTGGACAACGAGATCAACTCCCCGGAGGTGTACAACGACCCCGACCTGCTGCGCCAGAAAAGCGATGAGCTGAGCGACCTGCGCTTCCATCAGGAGGAGCTTTTTGCCGCATGGGAAGCCGCCATGGAAGAGCAGGAAGCCTACGAGCAGACGCAGCAGCCCGAAGAATAAAGGAGCGTATCCTCTATGCCTAAAAATCACCGCAACTATCAAAAAACGCGGCACATCGCCCTGTCCGGCCTGCTGTTTGCGCTGGCCATGGCGCTTTCCTTCATTGAGGGTACGCTGGTCATCCCGGGGCTTTTGCCGGGCATGAAGCTGGGGCTTGCCAACATCGTGGTCATGTACGCGTTGTTCTTCATGGGTCCCCGGCAGGCACTGGTGCTGGATGTGCTCAAGGCGCTGTTCGTCTTTCTGGTGTCCGGCTTCACGGCGGGCTTCCTCTCGCTGTGCGGCGGGCTTCTGTCCCTTGCGGTGATGTGGGTGCTGTATTATCTTTTGCCAGTGCGCCCTACATGGTTCATCCTGTCGGTCTGCGGCGCACTGGCGCATAACGTGGGGCAGCTGCTGGGCGCAGGGGTCATCATCTCCTCGTCCTTGTCGCTGTACTACGCGCCGGTCATGCTGGTGCTGGGGCTTGTCATGGGTGCGCTCACCTCGGTCACCCTGCGGGCGCTGCTGCCTGCGCTGGGCAAAATGGGCTTCAACACCCACGAAAACCGCCCCGAATGACCGACCATTCCGGCAGGGCAGTTGCATTTTGGCCGGAAATCTGTATAATAAGGAAACAACTGTATTTTTATCAAAAAGACCCCAAAAGATAGAGCTGCCGCAGCATGGAAACTCGAGCGGCAGTCGGGAGGTGTTTGTATATGTCTGAAAAAGTTACCATCAAGGTCGAGCGGAAGGAGCTCCATCTGCCCACCATCGCACTGCGCGGGCTGGTGGTGTTCCCCAACAACCTTGTTCATTTTGAAGTCGGGCGGGAAAAGAGCATTGCCGCTGTGGAGTGGGCTATGGCCAATAACTCCAACGTATTTCTGGTTGCCCAGAAGGAGATGGAGACCAGCGAGCCCACCCAGCAGGACCTGTACACCTACGGCGTAGTAGCCGAGGTCAAGCAGGTGCTGCGCGTGTCGGATGAGCTGGTCAAGGTGCTGGTGGAGGGCAAGTATCGCGCCAAGCTGACCGAGCTGGATACCACCGGCGATTTTCTGCTGTCTGCTGTGCGCTCCGCTCCGGTGCGTGCCGCGAAACCCGAAGAAGCTGTGGAGACCGAAGCACTGCTCCGCGCCCTCAAGACTGGTTTTGACGAGTATCTGGGCATGAACCCGCGCCTTGCCAAGGACGTGGTGTTCACCATCGTTTCCAGCGATGACCCCATGTTCCTCACTGAGTATATGCCGGCAAATCTCTTGTTCCGCTACGAGGACAAGCAGGCCGTGATGAACGAGAATACCCTCAACGGCCGCCTGCAGCGCCTTGTGGAGATGCTGCGCCGCGAATGTCAGGTGATGAAGATCGAAAAGGAGATCGCGGAAAAGGTCAACGAGTCCATGGACAAGAACCAGCGCGATTACTACCTGCACGAGCAGCTGCACATCATCAACGACGAGCTGGGCGAAGGGGACGATACCCACGCCGAGGCCGATGATTACCGCCGCAAGATCCGGGAACTGCACCTTGCCGAGGACAGCGAGAAAAAGCTGCTCAAGGAGGTAGACCGCCTGTCCCGGATGCAGAGCAGCAATCAGGAAGCCACGGTCATCCGTACCTATCTGGATACCTGTCTGGATCTGCCGTGGAATACCATGACCGTGGATGATCTGGATATCCACCGCGCCCAGCAGATCTTAGACCGGGACCACTACGGCCTGAAAAAGGTCAAGGATCGCATTCTGGAAATGCTTGCCGTGCGCAAGCTGGCACCGGATGTAAAGGCACAGATCATCTGCTTGGTCGGCCCTCCGGGTGTTGGCAAGACCAGCATTGCACGCTCCATCGCCGAAAGCCTTGGCCGTAAGTATGTGCGCATCAGTCTGGGCGGTGTGCGGGACGAAGCCGAGATCCGCGGTCACCGCCGTACCTACATCGGTGCTATGCCCGGCACGATCATCAGCGCCATGATAACCGCCAAATCCTCCAACCCCCTGATGCTTCTGGACGAGATCGACAAGCTGGCAGGGGACTTCCGGGGCGACCCGGCGGCGGCTTTGCTGGAAGCGCTGGACCCGGAGCAGAACAGCACCTTCAACGATCATTTCATTGATATCCCGTTTGATCTGAGCCATGTGCTCTTTATCACCACCGCGAACGATTTGGGCAGCATCCCTGGCCCGCTGCGGGACCGCATGGACGTCATCGAGCTGCCCAGCTACACCCGCGTGGAAAAGTATAACATTGCCCGCAAGCACCTGCTACCCAAGCAGCTCAAGGCCTGCGGCCTGACCGGCAAGGTCACCATGAACCAGAGCGCGCTCTACGGCATCATCGACGGCTACACCCGCGAGGCCGGTGTGCGTAATCTGGAGCGTACCATCACCAGCGTGCTGCGCAAGTGCGCCCGCAAGATCGCTGCCGGCGAGGTGGAGAGCGTAGCTGTTACCGCTACCATGCTGGAGGAGCTGCTGGGCCCCCGCATCGTCAAGCCGGACTTCCTTAACCGCACCAACGCCGTGGGCATCGCCAACGGTCTGGCATGGACCAGCGTAGGCGGCGAGACCCTGCCCATCGAGGTGCAGGTCATGGATAACGGCACCGGCAAGATCACCGTTACCGGCTCTCTGGGCGATGTGATGAAGGAGAGCGCACAGCTGGCAGTTACTTGGGTGCGCGTCCACGCCGAGGAATACGGCATCGACCCCGAGCGGCTGAAAAAGTGCGACCTGCACATCCACGCCCCGGAGGGCGCTGTGCCCAAGGACGGCCCTTCTGCGGGCGTCACCCTGACCACGGCTCTGGTGTCCTGCCTGTCCGGCGTGCCGGTGCGCGGCGATGTTGCCATGACCGGCGAGATTACCCTGCACGGCAATGTGCTGCCCATCGGCGGTCTGCGGGAAAAGAGCATGGCTGCCTACCGTGAGGGTATGAAGACCGTGCTCATCCCCAAGGATAACGAGCCTGATCTGTATGACGTGGACGAGGAGGTCAAGAAGAATCTGACCTTCCTGCCCATGCAGAACCTCTCGCAGGTGCTGGCTGCCGCCCTGCTCAAGCCGAAGGCAGCAAAGAGCACCGCAGGCCGTCCCCGCACCAAAAAGTCTAAGGCAGGGGAGAGCCGCATCCCCGCCGCGCCTGAGAAGAACCAGCCGGGCGCTGTCTGCTGAAAAACAGAAAGGAACACGCCATGATCTTCAATAAAGCAGATTTTATTGCCAGCTATGGCATTTCCAGCCAGCTGCCCGAAAGCGACCGCCCAGAGCTGAGCTTTTCGGGGCGCTCCAACGTGGGCAAATCCAGCCTGATCAACAAGCTGTGCAGCCGCAAAAATCTGGCGCGCGTGTCCAGTACGCCGGGCAAAACAGCTACCATCAATTTCTATTCGGTGGACGACTGCTATTTTGTAGACCTGCCGGGCTACGGCTACGCCAAGGTGAGCAACGCCGACCGCGAGCGCTGGGACGACCTCATCAACAGCTACTTCGAGGCGCCCCGCCACCACACCTTGCTGGTGCAGCTGCTGGACTGCCGCCACGCCCCCAGCGCAGACGATCTGCAGATGCTGCGCTATCTGCACTACCACCGCATCCCCTATGTGGTGGCGCTGACCAAGGCGGATAAACTGAAAAAGAGCCAGCTTGCCAAAACGCAGGAGGACTTTGAAAACATCTGCCGCCCCTACGGCTGTCAGAAGGTGGTGCTGACCAGCGGCGAAAACGGCTACGGCATCCCGGAGCTGCAGGCGGTGCTTAACGCCGCAGTGGCTGCGGAAAACGAGGAAGCGGAGTAACGCCATGGCTTACAACGAATTTGCCTATTTTTACGATGAATTCAACGGCGAAGCGGACTACGACGCCCTGTACAGCCAGATCCATGCAAAGCTGGAAGCCCACGGCATCCATGACGGCATTGTGGCCGACCTTGGCTGCGGCACCGGGGAACTGACCCTGATGCTGACGCAGGCGGGCTACGATATGATCGGCATCGACCAGTCGGAGGAGATGCTCTGCGTGGTGCGGGATAAGGCCGAGCAGCTGGGACTTTCCGGTCGTTTGCTGCTGCTCCGGCAGGACCTGCTCAAGCTGGATCTTTACGGCACCATCCGGGCGGCGGTATCTACCTTTGATACCTTCAACCACATCCCAGATCTGGACACGGCCATTGCCAACGCAGGCTTTTTTATGGAAAAGGGCGGGGTGTTCCTGTTTGATATGAACACCCCCTATAAGCACCAGAAGGTTCTGGGTGATAACGAATTCACCTTTGAGGAAGAGGATGCCGCCTGCGTGTGGCACAACCACTATAACGCCGCCGACCGCAAGGTGGAGATCACGGTGGACATTGATTATCACGAGACCGGCGAGCATTTCCACGAGGAATTCTGCGAGTATACCTATGATCTGGCTACCATCCGTGCGGCGCTGGAAAAGCACGGTTTTGCACTGGAAAGCGTCTGTGATGGTGAAACCTTTGGCCCGCTGACCGAGGAAAGCCAGCGCTACTTCTTCTGCGCAACAAAACAGTATACACAACTGGAGGAATAACCTATGGCAAACCTGATCCGCGGCCTGTCCGAGAACGGCGGTGTCGTGTTCTGCGGTGTGGATTCCACCGATATTGTCCGTAAAGCGGAAAAGCTTCACACCACAAGTGCCACCTGCAGCGCGGCACTGGGCCGTCTGCTTACCGGTGCAGCCCTGATGGGTTCCATGCTCAAGGACGACCGCGACCGCATCACCCTGCGTGTGGCGGGCGGCGGCCCTGCCGGCGTGCTCATCGCCTGCACCGACGGTACCGGCAACGTGAAGGGCTGCATCGACAACCCGCTGGTGGAGCTGCCCGCCAAAGCCAACGGCCACTTGGACGTGGGCACCGCCGTGGGTAAGGACGGCGTGCTGACCGTCATCCGGGACAACCGCCTGCAAAAGGAGCCTACGGTCGGGCAGGTGCCGCTGGTGTCCGGCGAAATTGCTGAGGATCTGACCAGCTACTATGCGTACAGCGAGCAGGTGCCCACCGTGATGGCGCTGGGCGTGCTGGTGGACAAGGATCTGTCCATCCTCTGCGCCGGTGGCTTTATGGTGCAGCTGCTGCCCGGCGCTACCGATGCCGAGATCGACCAGCTGGAAAAGAACATCAACGCCATGCCCTCTGTCACCGAGCTGCTCCATGCCGGTAAGACCCCCGAGGACATGATGCAGATGGCGCTGGCGGGCTTTGCCCCCAACGTGCTGGACGAGCGCACGGTGCAGTACCAGTGCGATTGCAGCGCCGAGCGCACCAAGGAGATGCTGCTCAGCCTTGGCCGTGCAGAGCTTGTGCGTATGCGGGACGAGGACCCCAACTGTGAGGTGGTATGCCACTTCTGCCACAGCAAGTACCAGTACGACCTGAACGCCCTGCTTGCTGAGTACGATGCACAGGCCGCTGAAGCCGAACATTCCGTACAATAAAAAATTTCGCTTTTCAAAAGGCGGCTGCGCAGTTGTGTGCAGCCGCCTTTTTTGCTTCTGCGCTTCTGAATCGAGTTGCTTTTACAGCTGCCGTTTTCCGTCACACTCCCTCCCGTGAAAAGACCGGTCTGGAAAATCCGCAGATTTTCCAGACCGGTAAATAAACATTGATCTTTCCGGTGAGCATGGTCAGAGCAAAGCGGAGACCATTCCAAACCATCTGGCTTTTGCTATGTGCAAATGTCTGCCGCCACGGTATACACCGCATTGTAATGCAGTGTTTCCTCCTGCACGGTGCATGCCTCCCGGCGGGCGAGGATGTCGGCATCCGGGAAAGCATCGTGCAGCGCCCGCAGCCCTTGCAGCCGTGCCAGCGTAAGCGCCTGCGCCTCGGTACGGTACAGCGTTTTTTGCTGCTGCCCGTAATAGGTGGTCTCCTCCACCGCACATGGCAGGGGCAGACCAAAAACCTCTAATTGCAGATGCCGGGTGCGGTATAGCCCGTCCCCCTCGGGCGCGGAGGGCGAAAGTGCGGCAGAATGCCCGGCAAAAAACAGCCGGTAATTCGCTTTATTTGCGCCGGTCAGCTGC